>Ga0153939_1000018_pt1 | contig 69983 bp, 64 predicted proteins | sample TSNJ023MetaG_FD_104734 | JGI IMG/M metagenome (GOLD analysis project Ga0153939, IMG submission 104734) | Attine ant fungus gardens microbial communities from New Jersey, USA - TSNJ023 MetaG | ecosystem: Host-associated > Fungi > Mycelium > Unclassified | place: USA: New Jersey, Brendan T. Byrne... | reverse complement strand
TCCCACCGTGCTTTGTAGTGTATCTTTCTCTCAAATACAGTATATCAAAAAAATAGCCGCAAGCCAGTACTTTCATTCCTATTTGTGCTGACGCTTTAGCGGCAGAATGGAGATTAACATGAAATATAAATTGACGAAATCCGTTATATCGGTCATTCTCATTGCCACACTGGCATTGATGTTGGCAAGCGCTTCCAATGCCGCACCTTGGCGCACCGCTTCCGGCACTGCCCCGGATACACAGGAAGCGGCTTTGATTCAGGATAAGAGCGAAGTCATTTATGCCACGATGGGGGCGGACGGCGGCGTCCGTAACGTATATGCAGTCAACCATTTTGAAGTGGCCGGAGCCGGAAGTTTTACGGATTACGGTCATTACTCGTCGATAACAAACCTAAGCACCACCGACCCGCTGGCACAAGACGGGGATTGCGTGTCGATTCAAGCGGATGAAGGGGATTTTTATTATCAGGGCAACATGTCAGTAACCGACCTTCCGTGGATATTTACACTGTCCTATACCCTTGACGGTGAGATAATAACGCCGCAAGAGCTTTCAGGACAATCCGGTAAGCTGGAAATCCATATGAAAAGTGCACCAAACAAGAACATAGATGCCGTCTTTTACGACTACTACATGCTGCAAATATCCCTGACACTGGATACCGAAAGATGCAGCGATATCAAAGCGCCGGATGCCACAATCGCTGAGGCCGGTAAAAATAAAATGATGACCTATACGGTTATGCCGGGCACAGACGCCGATATTGTCGTATCTGCTGACGTTCAGGATTTTGTGATGGCCGGCATTGACATTTCTGCCCTGCCCTTCTCCATGAGCATGGAATTACCGGATACAAGCGGTCTGACAGACGAACTCGGTCAGCTTTCTGATGCGATATCTGATTTGAATGACGGAGTGGGTGAACTTTCAGGTGGTGTAGCCGAACTAAAAGAAGGTGCAGGAGAATTAGTAAATGGTTCATCAGGCATCGGGCAAGGGCTTTTTGAACTGAATCAAAATTCAGGGAAATTGACCGAAGCATCTGAGCTAATTGACGAGGCGTTAAAACAGATCGCATCATCCTTAAGCGACGGCATGTCTGGGGATATAGATTTAAGTGGCCTTACCCAGCTTCCGCAGGGTTTGTCACAGCTGGCTGAAGGCTTAAGACAAATTTCCAACGGACTGACCGCGCTAAAGGATGGTTTCACGCCGGCATACCAGGCGCTTAATGCAGCCATACAGGGCATTCCGGATACAGTGATTACGGAAAATCAAATTGCGGAGCTGTATGCCAATACCGACCAAAGCCAATACGGTTTACTGAGCGAACTGATAGAATCCTATGTGGCGGGACAAACGGTAAAAGGAACCTACAATCAGGTAAAAGCTGCTTTTGACGCCGTTGGCTCCACAATTGATACAATAACCGCCAATACAAACACGATTGCCGGTACGCTTAATGATCTGGCGAAAGAGATTGAAGGGGCACTGTCTAGTATGGATGTTTTGCAGCAATTGGATGATTTGTCAGCCGGTTTATCGGAATTATCGCAAAGCTACGGCGAGTTCCACAAGGGCTTGAAAGAATATACAGACGGTGTGAAACAGCTAAATGATGGCTATACAGAATTTCATTCCGGTATTTCATTGTTCGGTGACGGAATGATCGACTTGAAACAAGGCGTTAATGACCTTTACGACGGCACCAGTGAGTTTAAAAGCGAAACGGCCGATATACCGGAAAAGACCCAAGCTGAAATTGAAAAAATGATGGACGAGTACCTTGGTTCGGATTTTGATCCTGTTTCTTTCACCTCATCGAAAAATAAAAATATCGGGCTGGTTCAGTTTGTATTCAAATGTGACGGAGTCGAAAAAGTAAAAGAAGCAAGTATTCCCGCCGAAACAAAGACCGAATCTTTTTGGGATCGATTAACCGCTTTGTTTAAAGGGAAGGAAGAGGAATAAACCACATTGACTTTACCCTTAGGGCAAGATGTAAGATAATGACAGGAGGATATTAATACACTAGGAGGATGCCCTATGTTATCTATCGGAGAGTTTTCAAATATATGTAAAGTGTCTACAAAGACGCTTCGTTACTATGCCGAAATAGGGTTGATTTTACCTGATGAAATCAACCCTGAAAATGGTTATAGATATTATTCTATCGAGCAATTAGAAACGATGTTATTGATCAACCGCCTAAAATCATACAGCTTTTCTTTAGAAGAAATCAAATCAATACTTAAATCAGAAGAATCATCTGACGAAATGCTTTACATGGCGCTTACTGAAAAGGAAACCGAAATCAGGAAACAAGTACAAGCATACGAAAGCGCTTTAAACCAACTAAATCTTGATCTATCAAATCTCAAACAAGGCAAATCCATTATGTCATATCTAGAAAGCATTGATGTTAAGCTTGTAGAAGTGCCAATGATGGTTCTTTTGTCTATTCGAAAAATGGTTCATAAATACAATTTTCCTGAAGAATACAGTAATTGCTTTAGCCAATTATTTAGGAAAATCGCAGACAGCAAATTAACTATGCTTGCCCCACCAATGGTGCTTTTTCACAGTGAAGAATTTAGTCATTTGGGCTTAGATACTGAATTTGCTATTCCAGTAAAGGAGTATGTTACCGGTACAAGAGATTTTTATCCGGGGCTATGCTTAAAAACAATTCTGCAAGGTTCTTATTCGGGCCTATCTTCTATTTACGCTAAGCAACGCAAGTGGGCAGAAAAAGAGGGATATGAATCTAACAATGCCCTTTATGAAGTCTATGTAACGGATCCCTCTCAAGTTTCAAGCGAAGGCGAGCTTATAACTGAGGTTTATTATCCTGTTAAAAAGAAATGGAGAAATTGATATGAATCAAGAAAAAGTGACTGCGTTAGAAAATAAGATAAACACTGATTATAGCAATATTGCAGGCATAGTTGTGCGAAAGGATGGTCAAACGCTATATGAAAATTATTTTAATGAATGCACTGCTGCTAACCGAATCCATGTTTATTCAGTATCAAAAAGCATTATTTCTATATTAATTGGGATTGCCTTAGACAAGGGGCACATCAGCAGCATCCACCAGAAAGTATTGGATTTTTTCCCTGCTTACACAGTTAAAAAAAGAGAAAAAACAATACAGAATATTACGCTTAAGGATTTGTTGACCATGACAGCCCCGTATAAATATAAGTTTGAGCCTTATACTTACATAAGGTATTTCATGAGTGATGACTGGCTGAGGTTTACGCTTGATTTGCTGGGAGGCAAGGGGCAGATCGGGGAATTTAGATACACTCCGCTCGTAGGACCGGATATTTTATCGGGCATTCTTGTTAAAGCAACCGGGCAATCCGTGTTTGATTTCGCAACAGAAAATTTATTCTCGCCACTAGGGATTACTGTAGAAAGCAATGTGGTTCTTCATAGTGCGAAAGAACAAAGTGCATTTAACCAATCTAAAAGCATCAGCGGCTGGGTTATTGACTCGGCCGGAATAAATGCAGGCGGATGGGGGCTTACCCTCGCGCCTTTAGATATGGCAAAGATCGGCCAATTGTGCTTAGATGCCGGGATGTGGAATGGCAAACAGATTGTCTCGGCCAGTTGGATAGAGGAGAGCACTAAGGAACATAGTCGATGGCAAAAAATCAATCTTCCATATGGGTACTTATGGTGGATTATTGATGACAAAGAGCATGCCTGTGCAGCTATGGGAGATGGCGGAAATGTGATTTATTTCAACACAAAGAAAAAGATAGTCGTTTCTATTGCTTCTCTTTTTGTCCAAAATGCAAAAGATAGAATAGAACTTATCAAAGATTATATTGAGCCCATAGTTGCGGACTCAACCCTCCAGAATCTGCCCATTTATTGAAATTGTCACGACTTGCCACGGAATCATCTTACCGCTATATTACCTTAAACCGACCGCTTGTGCGACAGAGCGCTAAAGATAACCCCTCGCTTTTTTTCGAAATAAATAAACCGCCTGTTATTGTAGATAAGATTCAAAAGGCGGCAGAGCTATTTGATTACATTAAGGACGTCGTTGATGAAAATAAAACAAAAGGGCAGTTCTACCTCACCGGTTCTCAGAGCATGAAATTGATAGGAAACGTCAGTGACAGTCTAGCGGGACGCGCAGGTAGCATCAAAATGCTCGGTCTTTCCATGAGAGAGCTTGACGGCATAAGGTTTCACGAAGCGTTTAAGCCAACATGTGGACATATAGACAGTATCGCCAAAGAACACCCTGGTTTTAATTATGCAAGAATAATAGAATGTATACACAAGGGCTTTTTTCCTGAACTATATGAGACCAAAAGCGATCTCAAGGATTGGGCAGATTATTACAGTTCTTATTTTCAAACCTATATCGAAAAGGACATCGAAGATATCCTTCATATCCAAGATGAATCGGCGTTCATCAAATTTGTTAAGGCTACGGCTTCATTTACAGGTGAAATGCTCAATTACTCGACGATTGCCGAAATTTGCGGAAAAGATGTAAAGACAGTAAAGGCTTGGATGTCCGCACTGGAATCTAGCGGACTTGTTTATCTTTTAGAGCCCTACTACAATAATTTCAATAAAAGGATGATAAAAACACCCAAATTGTATTTTCTTGATACCGGACTTGCTTGCTGGCTGCTAGGCTGGAACACACCACAGCAGCTGACAAATGGGGCAATGTGGGGTCATATTTTTGAGAGCTTTGTATTCGCAGAGATACTCAAAAGCTACTACAATGATGGAATTGTAAAGTCTCCGCTATATTATTACCGTGATAAGGATAAAAATGAAATTGACTTGCTGATTGAGGATGGTGAGGTGCTTTATCCTATCGAAATCAAGACTACGAGCGACCCAAAGAAATCAATGGTAAGCGCTTTTAGGTGCCTTGATGCGATTCCGACAAAAAAGATCGGGGAGGGTGCGATTGTATGTCTGGCGAAAGAACAATTGCCATTGGTCGATAATATTTGGATACTTCCCGTAAATTTAGTTTGATAATTATGTCGTTAAAGAAGGTCGGGGAACCTTGTTAGCTCCCCGACCTTCTTTATTATTATGCCGTTACGTTCTTCTTTTCCCCACGCTCAGTTTCTTTTTTCTTGCCAGCGCTATTCCGGCGATACCGAGTATGGAAGCGCCCATCAATGCGATCCACAGCCAAGCATGGGAGCTGTCGCCGGTGGAAGCGGATTTGGAGATCTCGGCCGCCGTGACCGACACCTTCAGCGTGGTCTCGGCGTAACCGCCCTTAAACTCCACCTTCACGGTGTATGTGCCGTTTTTCAGCGTCTTCAGATAGACCTCTTTGAGCGTGATGACCGTGCTGCCCTCGGCGACGGTGTAGTTGGTTGGATCCACTTCCACGCCGTCACGGATCAGCCTTACAAATTCCGAATAGGGTGCATCTATCGTGCCGGTGAGGTCACCGGAGCCCGTGAAGCCGCCGAAGCCGGATATGAACCTGTATATCCTGACCAGCGCATTCAGGGCGTCTGTCAACGCTTTTTCCGCCGCATCTATCTCCGCTTGGATCACGCCATTTTTATCTGCCAGCGCCTTTGCGTTTGTTAAGGCCTTTTGCAGTGCACCCCATGTTGCCTTGGTGTAATCGTCCTGCTTCAAGGCTCCGGCTTTGGCGATGGCCTCGTTCAGGGCAGATAAATCCACATTTATCCTGCTGTCTCTGAAATCGTTGATCGCTTTCTGCAGATCCTCAATGGCGTCCAGCAGATCGGCTTCGGAGGATCCGGGGCCGCCCAGGATATCCCTTGCCTTGTCGATAGCGTCCTGCAGCTTGTCGATCTCATTTTGCGGATACTGACCGTCGCCGTCCCCGATATCCTTCCGGTCCTGGCTGTCTATCAGCTTCTGCGCCTCTTCAATCAGTTCCTTCAACGCATCCGCGGCGGGGACGGCCTTCAGCGCCGCTATCGCGTCACGGATGGCTTTTTCTCCGGCGTCAAGCTCTGATTGGGTGACATACTGCTTCACAAGAAGCTCCTCGCCATCCGAAACCGCGGATTGCAGGGCGTTCCAGCTGGCCACCGTGTAAGCGCCGCGCTTGACGGCCTTAGCGTTGTCTATCGCCTGCTCCAGCGCATCGGTGTCCACTGTGATGGCCGAGGCATAGAAATCGGCGACGGCTTCCGTCAGCGCACTGAACGCGTCGTTGACCGTCTGCTGGGATACATGGTCGTTATCCGCTATTGCTTGTGCCACTTTGACCGCCTGCCCCAATGTATCAAACGCAGGCTGGGGATACTGGCCGCGCCCCTCGCCCTGCGGGGATATGGTCAGGGTGTTGTTCGCCGTGTCGATCAGATTTTTCAGCGGCTGGTAATTGACAACAATCTGGGCATTGCCGAACGCTGTGATGACGGCGACCAGCTCCGCGGCGGCAGCGTCGATGGCCGCCTGTGTCGCCTGCTGGTCCGAAGCCGCCGTCTTTGCGGCGGATGCTGCCGTTTCCAGATCTTCCTTGGCCTCTTCCGGCCACTCCCCGTTGCAGTCGCCGTAGGCGCTGTCGTCCAGCTTCTGTTCGGCCTGTGCGATCAGGACGTTCAATATGTCGTAATTCACGCCGATCTTCTTGACTGCGAACTGCTCCATCGCCTCCTGCAGGGTGTCCTTCGCGTCGTTCACCTCGGCCTGGGTCGCGCGCTCATATCCCGCCACGTAACTGGCCGCGTCGATGGCCGCACCGAACACGTCTTTCGACCCCACTTCATAATCGCCGTTCCGGTCGCCCTCCTCGGCGCCTTCATGGAGCGACAAGCAACGGTCGATCAGGTCTGCAAGCTCGCCGTAATTGACCGTCACCACCGCCATGTCGAAGGCCGTGATGGCCGTCTGCAGATCACCCTGCGCGCCCTGCACCTCCGCAGCCGTCCGGCCGGGTTTGCCGGCGATCTCCTCGGCGGCTGAAATGGCGTCTTTCAGCGCATCCATTGCGCCGGGGTGGTGGTCGCCGTTTCTCTCTCCCTCGGTGGCGGTGCTTAGCTTGCCCTGGGCCGTGGCGATCAACGCCCACAGGACGCTGGCGTCCACCGCATTCGCCGCACCGCTGAAGATGCCAATGGCATCCTCCAAGGCGGCAAGGGCGGCATTAGCATCCGCTTGTGTGGTGGGGGCGGCATCGGTCACGCCCTGCGCCGCCGTGATGGCCGATGCAAACGTGTCCACCGCTTCCTGCGTGTACTGACCGTTGCCCTCGCCAATGGATGCTGCGTTTTTAAGACCGATCGCCGCCGTGATCCGCGCCTCCAGCATGTCCTTGTCCACTGCCGTCACCAGTACCGTGGTCGTGACGGTATTGTAATCGACCGTATTGGTGGGCGTAAAGGTCACGCCATATGCGCCGGAATCGTTCACGATAGTTGCTGGGACCATCCACTCAAAGCTGCCGGGGACATCCGCACTGCCGCCCGTGAGCTTGGATGCGGAGAGCCTCCCGCCCTTCCACACCGGGGAGGCCGTCGGTTTCGTTTCTATGGTCGGTACGGGCTTGGTGTTGACCGTTATCGTCACCGTGTTGCTGTACACCGTGCCGGATGCGCTTGTCGCATAATATCTCAGAAAGCAGCCGTCATAGCTGGAAGTCAAGCTCCCGCCAGTATACTCCGTCCAGTCGGACTCGCCGTCCGCCAAGAGCTGCCAGCCCTGGGCGGTGATGATCTCAGTGCCCTCCTGCACGTCAGGAGACGTAAGTGTCAGGAACTGATCGGGGAAGATCGCTAGCGGTGGGATGATGTCGCCGACGGCCTGCATGACCTTTCCCACCCGAGCACTTTTCTCCGATGCCGCCTGCTGTTCCCCCGTGCCGCCATGGAACGCTGTGAGCTCCGGATAATAGCGGTGGCTGCCGGTCGCCGCCCGCTTGCTCCAATTCGTCTTGCCGAGGCCGGACATTGGACCGCCCAGCTCCAGCACGTCATCCGCCACCATCTGCGCAGTGGTCAGGCCGGCTGCACCAGCTGTATCTGTGCCGTTCACGCCTTTGGCGCCCGCTTTTTGCTTGTCGTACCAGCAGTTCGTGACCGTGCCGGCCGTGTAATCCCCGACTATGCCCCCAATGCATCCTGTATCGGCTCCGGCCGTCCCAGTGACGTTGCCGGTATTGTAGCAGGCATCTAGCAGTGCATCGTCATTCCAGATATAGCCCGAGATCCCGCCCACATAGCTGGAGCCGCTGACCGAGCCGGTGTTGTAACATCGCAGCACAGTGCCGGAGCTATTGCCGGTTAGACCGCCGATGTAATCGCCTGAACCGGTGACTGTCCCAGTGTTGAAGCAGTCGTTGGCCGCCATGCTGCTCCAGCCGATGAGGCCGCCCGTGAGGTTGGCCCCGCTGACGGCGCCCTCGTTATGCGATGCGCTCAGCAGCCCTGACGGCTGGCCGCCCACGCCGTAACCGACCAGCCCGCCGGTAGCGCTGGAAGCGGTCGTGAAATTCTTGATCGTGCCGGTATTATGGCAGTCCTCCACCTTCCCCTTATTGTTGTACCCGACCGCACCGCCTATGTAATAGGAGTCTTTGCCTGTGGCTTTATTCCCCGTGACAGTTCCCTTGTTCGTGCAGCTTCTGAGTGTCCCGCTTGTGCTATCCCCTTCATTTCGGCCCACGATACCGCCCCCCGGGCAATATGCGGCCACCATGCCCTCGTTTAAGCATCCCTCCACGAGGTTATAATTGCATCCCGCAATGCCGCCCGCTGTGCCATAGCTCTGCACGACGCCGTAGTTGCGGGAGTTGTAGACGCCCGCCCAGTTAGTCCCCGTGATGCCGCCGGTGCTGGCGTTGTTGCCTATGTTATGGCGGCTGTTGACCTCGGCGTAATTGACGCAGCCGGTGATATGCCCGCCCCCGTTATAGCCCACAATGCCGCCGATGCTGGTCCCAGTCGTGTTATCCATGTAAATGTTCCCATTATGGTTGGTGCAGTTTGACACTGCCCAGTCGTTCTGCCCCGCAATGCCCCCCAGATGGGTTTCCGCCACTATATTCCCCGTATGGGAGCAGCTGTCTATCGTGCCGTTTTCGAAATTCCGCCCCGTGATCCCACCGGCGTAAGCGCCGCTGGCCCAGACGGTGCCGGTATAATTGCAGTATTCAATCGTTCCGCTGTTGACCCCGGCGATGCCGCCGACCAGCGTGTTCCCGCCCACTTCACCAGCCACGGTGAGGCCGGTGATCATACGTGTGTTGTTCGAGAACAGCCCAATGTAGTTCGTGTCGACCCTGTTGATCTTCAAATTAGTAACACGGTGGCCGTTGCCGTTGAAGACGCCGCTGTACTCGGGGATCGGCTCCCAGCCGGCCCAGTCGCTGTAACGGGCGAGGCTGATGTCGGCGCATAGTGAATAGCAGGAGCTTGTATGCTTGCGCACATGGTTCATCTGCTCGGCCGTATGGATGAGGTATGGGGCGCCGATGCTGCCGTCGCCCGAGGTAAAGTAAGCCTCGTCCGCATCTTTGGGCTGAGTTTGCTCATAAGTTCTTCCAACGGCTGAGCATTTTGAATGCTCCACGGTCACCAGATCCAAACTCCCTCCAAAAACCTTCAGCTCCGGATAATAGTCGACCCAGCCACCACAGCAGGAGTTATCGCTGTAGTGCTTCATCCACACATCTGGGTTGCCGTCGGTCAGGTTTTTCAGCTTCTTCGTAAGCGTATCGCCATCGACAAAATCTCCTGTGCTGTTGTAATTCAAGTTCGTTATGGTACTATTTCTATATGCAGCATAAAAATGATTATTATAATCCGCATTGCCTACACTTCTCTTTTTATCATATCCGTCGACCACTTTATCCTCGTTCCAATAGCAATTATTTATCGTACAATAACGCGCATATCCCACCACAGTTCCGATGAAATCATACCAGCCCCAGGTGCCGTTCGTTTTACTGACACCACCAGCGGTATAGCTGTATTTCAATATACCGGCATTAAGCCCTACAAGACCTCCCACATATTCTTGGCCTTTGACCACTCCGACATTATAGCAGTTTGAGACTGTTGCGCTTTCAGTAGTTTCTCCCACAACTCCACCTGCACGGTCCTCCCCAGTTACAGAGCCTGTATTGTAGCACTTTTCAATGATAGAGGTGGTTTCTCCCACAACTCCGCCGGTTGAGTAGTGAGTTCCGGCTACTATTCCCAAATTGTAACAATTTTCAACTCTACTGCGGCTATTTCCCACAACTCCTCCGATAAAGTCATATCCAGTTACTGTTCCCAAATTGTAACAATCGGAAACATCAGATGAGTTGCGCCCAACCACTCCACCGATACTACAATATCCGCTCACTGCTCCAGCATTATAACAGTTCGAGATGGTAGATTCACTGGCTCCAACCACTCCGCCGGTATTATCTAACGTACTGGTGACCGTTCCCGTATTATGACAATTTGAGATGGCAGATAAGCTATATCCAGCCACTCCACCGCTATAGTGTCCCCGACCGCTGGTGACCGCTCCCGTATTGTAGCAATTTGTGATGGCAGATCTACTACTGTTATATCCAACCACTCCACCGCTATAGCTTAATGTGCCGCTAACCGCTCCCGTATTGTAACAATTTGTGATGGCAGATCTGCCGTGCCCAACCACTCCGCCAGTATAGATTTTTGTTCCGACTACGGTTCCCGTATTGTAGCAATTTGTGATGGCAAACCCGTTGGTTCCCGTCACTCCGCCGGTAACAGAGCTGCCGGTTACCGTTCCCGTATTGTAACAATCGGAAAGATAAGATGAGTTACTCCCAACCACTCCACCGGTATAGTTTCCGTTACCGGTGACGTTGCCCTTGGTATAACAACTTGTGATACTGCCGCTATCACCTTGAAATCCCACCAAACCGCCGGTAAAGCTGCTGCTACCGCTGCCCGTGACACTGCCCGTAGCATAGCAGCCCTCGATGCTGCCACCATGACTTCCCACCAGACCGCCGGTAGATCTCTTGCCGATGACTTTGCCCGTGGCATAACAGTTTATAATGCTGCCGGATACTTGACATCCAACAAGACCGCCGGTATCATCGTTGATGTCATCACCTGTACCGGTGATATTACCCGTGGCATAACAGTTGCTGATTTTGCCGTTTTCTAAATATCCTACCAGACCGCCGGTGCTTTTGACACCATCGACGTTTCCCGCAGCATAACAGTTCGTGATGCTGCCGCCATCTTGAAATCCCACTAGACCACTGGTTGACACAAAACCATTGACACCCGCAGTGGCAATTTCCACACCGAGGTTTTTAATAGTTGCGCCGTTTGTAAATCCGAACAGGGCTACGCCACTACTTCTAGTGCGATTGATCCACAGCCCGGTGATCTTATAGCCCGCGCCATCTAAACTGCCGGTAAAGGAGGCTGTTGACGCCCCAATAGGCTCCCAACCCGACACGCCCCATTTGTTGTAGCCGGCGCCGCCGTCTGACAGATAGCCGGTCAGGTCGATGTCGCAGCCCAGCATGTAATGGGCGTCATATTCGTCCCTCACCGCATCCAGTTCCGCCGCTGTTGTGATTATGTAGGGCTCGTCTTCCGTACCGTTGCCATCGGCAAAGCCCGCCAACATCATATCCGCGCCGTCCGGCATGTCCATGAGCAGGGGCGCATCAGCTTCGTCCTCACCTTTTGGATCCGCGGAGGGATCCTCTATTGAGGACTCCTCTATTGAGGGCTCCACCGTCACAGCAATATGCGGCGGCTCCACATCCGCATCCGGCTCGTACCCCTCCGGCAGGACGGCGGTGAAGGCATATATGCCCGGCCTGTCCCCGTCATATTCCGGCTCGGACACCCACGTCACGCTCGTTACCGTGAGGGCATCGCCCGCACTGTCCATGGCATCAAGCCCCTCCGGTAACTCCAGTTCCTCGATCGCCGTGCCCGGCGGCACGCTCCGCACGTCTGCATCCTCCGCCAACTCGTCAAAGGCTGCGATTGTAATGGTGCCGGACTCACCGGCAAGTGACGTTTCCGTGGCTTCATCATCAGTTGCTTCGCCCGCCGCCGTCATGCCGAGACTTGAAAAGCACATCGCCAGTATCAGAAGAATCGCCAAGGCCTTTGAGGCCGCTTTCTCTAAATGATTTCGCTTCATATCCCATTCCTCCCTCTAATTCTTTTTCCTTCGCAGGTAAATAAACATAACCAGTCCGCCCAGCGCAAACCCAAGTACCCCAGCCAGTACATAACCGCCGACCGCCTCACCGTCAAATATCGTGACTGCCGCCTGTGCCGCCGGCCCTATGCTAGAAATAGATCCCGGCAACGAGGCAAGGCAGACGACTAGAATAACGCAGACGGCAATCAGTGCGCCGATTTTTATGCGCTTTCGTCTGCGCTTCCTACATTCGCCAAAGACGGCGACACGGTGGCGCGCTTCTTTGGCAATTTCCTTATTGCTCCGCATCATGCTCTCTCCTTCCCGCCGTAGCTGTTGTCATGGACAGAATCAATTGTTTTTACCATTCAAGAGCACAGAAAAAACCTTCTACTATATTAGGAACAAGAAATTGGAAAACTCCTAAGTTATTTCAAAAAAATATTGCACAAAGATTTTATTAAATCCTCGTGCAATATTTTTTAACCTCCAGTGTACTAGTTCTCAATTTTTAATTTTGTATTCATCATTCCAATTATAACAACCGCCGCCGTAATAACAGGCATGATATATCCTGCTGTCCGCCATGCACCCTTTGCTACGACCAGCAAGTTATAGATGCTATGAAAGGTGGAGGTTGCACACAGCAAGGCGAAGGCACAGGGAATAGCCAGCCGTCCGCGCCGATAGGTCAGTGCCAGCCCATAGCCCAAAATGGCGGCGCAGGAGGCGTGGACGACACCCGCCGTGAATCCACGCGTCAGCGCGAATAAAAAATCTGACGAGCCGTACTCCATGATGTAAAAACAATTCTCAAAGGTGGCAAAGCCCAATCCAACCGCAAGGGAAGCGGCAACAATGCTGTCTCTCCCATGCCGATGCGCCGCGATGAAAAAGAATATCGGCAGTGCCTTCATGATCTCCTCACAGATGGGTGTGATCTGTGCCATTGCCTGTGTAATTGTCAAGCTAGCATAGCCGTTATTGGCGGCAGCCGCCGCGATGAAGCTATTTATATAGGCTGAAAGCAGACAGACGAGAAAACCCAACGTGAAAAAGACTGTGAAGCGCCTAGTTTCTCCTTTCAGCAGGCAGGCTGCGATGATGAGCGGAATGGCCAGGCAAACAAAGATATTTTCCAGATAGATCATCCATCCACCACCTTCCTCTCATGCTTATGCAAACGATACGCTGCGAAATAAACACTTGTCGACGTGAGCGTCAGTAGCCAACTGCAAATTACAAAAGGAACCGCATAGCCGTAATCCCAGCCTAAAGTGGAAAACAGATCATAGAACAACTGGACAACGATCCACCCAAGCACCGTCAGATGATAACGCTTAAGACCAGGCTGCACGCCATCCTTATGCTCTGTTAAGAACAGCCACAGGGCGAAATAAGAAAGAATGACCGTGGGCACGGCGTACAGCAGATAATTGAAGATGAGGTTGGGATAGATGGCGATATAAGCCATGTTAAAAGCAATACAAACGACGGGGGCGACCAGTGCCGGCAACCTGTATCGTCTTGCAGCCTTTCGTTGCATGGGCGTCCACCTGTCTGTTAGTTCCAGTGCAATGGTAATCAAGAACATTAATGCGCCCACCCATGACAAGTCGCCCGGCGAAAGCAGGAAAGGGTAGTCTTCCACTGTCCAGGTAATCAGATAATATATATCGCACATAAGAATACAGGCATAAAACCCAGATAACATATCGAACAGCAACGACTGGCCCTTTTCCCTGCGAGCACGCCAAAATGACAGGGTTCCCCATGTCGCTGCCAATGCCCCACCTACGATATAGCTAATGAAGTCAAGCGTTTCCAGTATAACCATAGGCTAATCCTTTCCGGATTTTCTCATGTAGAGGAACATGACCAACCCGCCCAATGCGAACCCGAGCACCCACATGAGAATATATCCACCTGCCGCACCTCCTGCGAACATCGCCGCACGATATAGCCCATCTGTATCAGTTGGTGCGGTATCTGCAATCACAGGGATGATAAACGATAGACCAACCGCCAGCGCAAGACAGGCTGCCGCAGCGGATACGGTATAGATCAGGCGCCTCTTTTTCAGCTTTTGTTTGCGGCGTGCGTCCGAGCGTCTCTTTGCCTCCGCCGCTATTTCCTTATTGCTCCTCATATCTAAATCCCCCACTTTCCAGTATTACTTTTAGGGAAATCTTCGCATTGTACGTCAAATTGTCGATTTGCTTTACAGTCTTGTTCATTATTCCGGCTGCCTCAGCATAGCTCATGTTTTCAAAATAGAGCAGACGCAAAACCTCGCCGTACTCCGGCTTCAATTGCTGGATCGCCTCGTGAAGCTCTTCTCTACGTTCCCCCCGCAGATAATCCGCTTCGGGCGATCCGTCGCCCTCACCACTCAATTTATTTGCATGCTTCTCAATCGGAATTTGCGCCTTACGTCTATGTTTTTTTGCATACCGCAGGGCGAGATGCCTAGCGATGGCGAACAGATATGTTTTCAAGGACGATTTCCCTTTAAAGCGCCGCTCTTCGTCAAGGTGTGCGAAGACGTCGATCATTAATTCCTCGGCTTCGTACATATCTTTTACAAAATTGTTGATATATAGTGTAAGGCTTTCCCTATACAGGCCAATCAGCTCCTCAAACGCTTTATCGTCGCCGTCCAGAAAACGGCGGTATAGTTCCTCGCCATTATCATTCCCTTTTCCCTGATACATGCTTCCCACCCCCTCCCGTTCAATGCCAAAAATCTACCGAAAAAGCAGCTCGCACGGATTACTCCGTGGTTACTTAAGTATAGTGGTCACTATAGTTCTTGATTCTTTTTTATATATTTACCGCTTTTGATCCTTGCGTCGGCTGGCTTCACGGCGTCCTCCGGTATCATCCATGACCGCCCGAAGCGCATAACACCCTCTATGCGGTTATCCTCACACAATTTTTGTGCCCAGCGTTCTGACCTGTTCCACTTGGCCGCCGCCTGCTTAACAGTCATATAGTCCATATATATCAACACCTTCTCTATACAATAAATACCTTTTCAAGTATAGTATATGCGCCTTACCGAACATTGTCAAGAATAATAGTCGCAGATCATGGTACCACTTTTACTGCGTTATTGCCTCTATCATTAAATCAGGTCACCATACCCATTGAGAACTCCAACTGTCTTGCTTTCGAGGAGTTCCAAAGAGCGTATGACGATAATGGTTGACATCGCTCAAGCCGGAGCGGGCTGCTTCACAGGAGCAGCACTGATTAAACCGGTATCTAAGGGTGTTTGTTCACTGTATGATAAATCTGGATAAGCCCGGATTTCCGGACCCCCTATATTCATAGTAGTCGCTTTGCATAAGGGACATTTTGATACGGGGGTTATTATATTTACATGGCATTCTTTACAGTATTTCATTCGTATGGATCGCCTCCTGTTTCTAATATGACAGGGATTTTGCTTCCTGTCAAAAAGCGCAAGGCACTGCCTGCAAGATTATTATTTTCAAGCCCAGAAGTAAATGTCAGCGTCAACTCTTCCGCATAGCCGCAAACCGTTATTTTAACCGGCTCTTTTTGCGTCGGCGCCAGTAAGGCGCAAAAACCCTTAATGTATCGGCTAAAAGGTTCTTCAACCTTATGCAAGCCGAGGTTAGAAAAGCACAATGTACTGCCGTTGCCCACATGGTTATACATAAACCGTAAAAACCAGTTCCTTAGCGGCAAGGGCGTAATATGTGCAAATACGCTTTTCTCTCCGCCCACGGTAAAAGCTATTTTTTCTTCAAATGCACGCTTAGTCGTTTTTTCCTTAAACTGCGTTTTTACTTCATTCAGTATGGATTCAAAGTTTATCAGTGGATCCGTGGGATACAGAACAACGGTGATCGTCGAAAAGAAATTCAATGCGGTTTCCGTCTGGAAAATCGGGCGCAGGTTCACCGGAACACTAATATTGATGGGTCGATTCATTCTGTTCCAATCGTTATATGTAAGCATCAGGCCTGAAGCTATGACAGCAACCAGATATTCGCTGATTGTAGCGCCAAAACGCCTGCTTTCTGCCTTAATGGCCTGTATCGGCATTATTGCCGTCAGGATGCCTAGGTTTCCCGGCTTGCGCTTTAAACCGACTAAATGGTAAGCAGAAGGTTCCTTGTATGTCCTTCTCTTGACCCAAGTATGGTTTTCGTAATATCCGTCTAACACTTTGTCGGCGTTTTGGATCCCATAATGTGTTGCCATCTGTTCTTTGGTGAAGTCTTCCGGATATGCCATCTGGATATACCGGTAACTCAGCGCTTTGAGAAACTCCATGGCACCTGTTCCATCTGTCAACACATGGAAGGCTTCCAGATGAATACGGTTGCGGTAAAACAGAATCCGGAAGAGAGCGCCATCTGTTTTTCTTGGATTAATAAACAAACAAGGTTCCCGCATTTCTTCTTCAACCTGTACAGCGACCGGATGCGCTTTAAGACGACTGTGAAACCAGCCACTGGACAGATTGACGTCAAACGCCTTGAAATATGGCAGCATTTGATCCAATGCGGATTGCAAAATGTGTCTGTTTATATCATCCTGAAGAATGGCAGTCAGGCGATAAACATGCGGATCCTGACGGTTAGCAACCGCTGGGAAAAGGTTCGCTGCATTGTCGAGTTTGTGCCCGTCTGTATACTGCCGCATAATGACACCTCCTCTCTGATGATTTTTTCCCATTAAGAAACAAATTTTGTTTTTTGACAGTTTTCACAATGACCTGAAGATGCCCAAATCGCATCGGCAGCAGTTGCCCAGTTCCCAGAAGGTTCCTTGCATTTTGCGGCAAGGTCGTGAACCTCCTCAGGGTTCTTTAGGTCTGTAGAGTGAGCGTCGGAAGTTTCGACCATATCCACCAATGCGTCTGGATTGTCCAGCAACGGGCAAGGGCGCAGGTGATTATCATTAAATGGTTGATTCGTGCGGTATGCCTTAAACAGCGGTGACTGCAATGCTTCCAGAAGTGTTTTTCCTCGGATATTTGAATCTGAGTAGTGAATAAAGGCGCAAGGCTCATAGTCCCCGTTTGCATTGATATGCAGGTACCTTCTGCCACCCGCAAGGCAGCCTTCGGAATATTCACCGTCATTCCAAAAATCGAGGGTGAATATCGGCTTTGATTCACGGAACTTACGAACCTGTTCATACATAAATGCGCGTTGCTCTGCAGATACCATCAGTCCAGGCACTGCATCTTTGCCAATTGGCATGTATGTAAAGAACCAACAGAATTTTGCGCCCCACAGGACCATCTGGTCAAAATATGCTTCCGAGCCGATCATGCTTACATTTTTACTGGTATAACAACAGGAAATCCCGAACGGAAGCTTCTTAGACTTCAAAAGTGTCATAGCTTCTTCTACTTTCCGGAAGGTGCCTCCACCACGCCGGAAATCGGTGTCATCCTCAAAGCCTTCCACGCTGATAGCCGGGATAAAATTCTTTACCCGCAGCATATCATCAGCAAATTGCTCATCGATTAATGTACCATTGGTAAACGCCGTAAACTCGCAGTCAGGATGGTCTTCACATAAACGGATGATATCCTTTTTTCGTACAAGAGGCTCACCGCCGGAAAAAAGGAAGAAATAAGTTCCCAGCTCATTTGCCTGGTTCACGATACTGTTCATTTCCTCGTAGCTCATGTTAAGCTTGTTGCCGTACTCTGCTGCCCAGCACCCGGTGCATTTCAAATTGCAGGCGGAAGTGGGGTCCATCAAGATCGCCCAGGGGATGTTGCAGTCGTGCTTTTTCTGTAAATCCTCATTAACTTCACTCCATTTAAGGGTTGCATTAATAATAAAATTCTCAAACAGCGCTCTTCTTACACCAGAATCCATATCTGCCCAAATATTCTCAATAAGTTGATACCAGTTGTTATCCGGGTCAGAAACAACAGACTTAATCGCTGCTAACTGTTCATCCAGATTACCACTTGGAACAAACCGATCAACGATTTCCACCAATTTGGGCAGCCTGTTCATTGGGTCTTTGTCAATGTATTCATATGCCTTCCGAAGACCGATTGCCTGTAAACTTGATTTGATGCTCATCATATAAACCTCCGTATGTTTAGTTGTGGTCAAAAGACCGTAATCGTCAAAGCTTAGTAATTATTCTTCAGAAAACCCTGCAACGCCAAACCCACCGGGACCGCTATGGGTCGATATGACGCATCCTGTCTTTACCCAGAGTATTTCCCGAAAACCGATGTCCTGCGCCGCCAAAAGCGCCGCTTCCTTGATGGAGCTGTCTAAATCACCAGCATAAATCAAGGCAACCTTTTCTTTCTCCAGCCGGTGTTTCTCGGTATATTCCCGTAGAAAAATCGGTGCAATTGAAACCATTTTCCCTCTCTGTTTTTTAACGGCTATCAAATTACCGTCATTTACCTCAATCAGCGGCTTGATACCCAGTATCTTAGCGCCCAGGTAGGCTGCATTGCTCACACGTCCGCCCGCTCTCAGATAATCGAGGTTTCCTGGAAAGAACCCCATGTGAATACGGCTGACCAAATTTCCTGTTTCTATTTTAACCTCTTCCAATGTGCACTCCGGGTTTTCTTCTATAAACTGTGCAACACCCAAAATCACCATCGTTTGCCCAGCAGACACGCTCTTTGTATCAATGCTTGTCACATAATCCCGATCTTTTGCCGCAATGAGCGCGCTTTGATAGGAGCATGTTGTGATAGCTGAATACGCCAAATGGATTATGTGCCTATCCGGAAATTGCCGGTGTACATCATCAAAAGCTTTTTCAAAATCGCTCGGATTGCAGCCGCTGGTCTTAGGGAGCGATCCTGTCTTATTATAAAACTCAAACAGCTCTTTCGTTCCAAAGGACATATCATCCTTTATGTCATTTCCAAAAGTAACATGCATCGGAACAACTTTAATATGATGTTTTTTTACCAGATCTGGGGGGATATCCGCCCCGCTTTCCGCTAATAGAACAAATTTGTTCATCTCTCATCCTCCTTGCTCAACCTCTACTGTTCCTGCCCAAGTCTTTGGAAGATATATCACAATTTTCCTCATATTCCCTGTATATTCCTGAATTACCAATTTATCATTAAAGGCTTGCCGGGTTTCCACCTCTGAATCAACAGACTTAACACTTAGATGTGCCACTTTCTCTGGCTGTATTACAAATGAATATACATTCCCCCTCTGTAATGCAGATGTTAGCTTCTTCCAATTGCGATATACGCCATCCATCAGTTTTTCAAAGAATTCTATTTGCGGATTGTATGTAACTGATAATGTCATCAAAAAGTACCTCCGTATGTTTACTTGTAATATTTCCAAATGAGTTAGCACTAAGCCAACAGAGCATTTGCCTGCTCACAGGTTTGATAAACGATCTCGAACTGCTCTTGAATCCGTGGAGTTATCTGGGCATTTTTATTTGGCGACACCTTGGCAAAGAAGTAATATGCAGCCGCCCATCCGACCAGGCTGATTATTGCAAAAAATGCGCACAGTGGAATGTTGGCGGAAACAAACTTGTAGATCGAAAGCCCTAGGAACAAGGCACCAATGCCACCAAATCCGATGGTGGGTCCGATAAAGTAGGCAGACTTCGTATTTTCCAAATGCTGAATAGAGGATAATGCCCCTTCACATTGATGCTGTAGCTGCTCTAGTTGAATCCTGTTAGGCAATCTGCTGTCACGCTTGAACTTCAGCGTTACCATCTCCTGATCGTTCCCCGTTGTGGGGGTTGACATATGATAGCTAGGGTAAATATTGTTGGAAGCCACATCAAGAGTATCGTGTATCGCATCTTGTGAGGTCAAAATCCATCCAAAGTTCTGGTAACAATCGGTGTAGAGTGGCGCATGGTTGCGGTTTACGCTGATCCCAGCATACTCCCACGCAATAAAGCCGTTTTCTTTTATATCATTCATCGTCTAATCTCCTTTTCTCTTTTGGTTTTAATGTTCTGTGTTATGAGCCTATTTTATGCTGGGAATATTTTTGTTTTGTTTGAGAAATGTTTAAGAAATATTAATTGTAAAAAAATAAAGCCTCCATTCCAGCGTGGAATGGAGACCGTTCATCTTTTTTCGATTGTTTATTCGCCCCGAAGTTTTTGACGCACCTCTCGGTATTCCTCCGGCAATTCTTCAAGCGTCATATTGCGTGGTATTTCTGTTGTTCCTGCATTCTTTGCAGTTTCATAATACCAATGCTTGAATTCTAAGGTTTTCAGCGTTGCATTAAGATCGTCAATCTGGAGTTTTACCGCCTCTTTTTGCTTGACAATCAGCTTCAAGCGTTCATCAATCGTTTCATCGCCCTGCATTGCCATTTCGATAAAACGCTTGATATCAACTAGCTGCATACCGGTCTTTTTAAGACATTCAATGACTTGCAGCCATTCATAATCTATATCCTTGAACATTCTGATACCACTGCTCGAGCGTTCAACAAAAGGAAGCATCCCCTCTTTATCATAATATCTGAGCGTCGAAGGAGCAACGCTGATCCTCCTTGCCATTTCTCCTATAGTATAAAACATCGCATACCTCCAAATAATTATAATAACTAAAAAGTTCTTGACTTAAAGTTGACTTTAACTTTTATAATTAACTTGAACTTCTTTATTATATACAAATATCTGATTACAGTCAAGGAGGAACAAAAATGAACTATGCTACTTTATCAAATGGTGTAAAAATGCCGATGTTAGGCTATGGTGTGTATCAGGTAACCAAAGACGAATGTGAGCGCTGCGTGCTTGACGCCTTAAAGGTCGGCTATCGGTCGATTGACACCGCACAGAGTTATTTTAATGAGGAAGAAGTCGGCAGTGCTATTGAAAAATCAGGAATCCCCCGTAGTGAAATTTTTCTTACCACAAAGGTCTGGATAGAGAATTACGGCTATGAAAACTGCAAAAAATCGGTTGAAGTTTCACTCAAAAAACTCAAAACTGATTATATTGACTTAATGCTCCTGCATCAGCCCTTTGCCGATTATTACGGTGCGTGGAGAGCACTTGAGGAATTGTACGATGAGGGCAAGCTCCGTGCCATCGGCATTTCCAACTTCTATCCCGACCGAATGGTGGATATCGCATCCTTTGCAAGAATTCGCCCGATGGTCAATCAGGTGGAGGTGCATCCTCATAATCAACAAGTCACGGCAAAGGAATGGAACGAAAAATACGGTTTGCTGCTTGAAGCGTGGGCTCCTTTCGGAGAGGGACGCGGCGGTATGTTTGAACTGCCCGAGCTCCGAGTCATTGCTGATCAACATAACAAAACCGTTGCACAGGTTATTCTACGTTGGCACTTGCAGCGTGGCGTTGCGGTTATTCCGAAAAGCACCCACATTGAAAGAATGGAAGAAAATCTTCATGTCTTTGATTTTGAGCTAACCGCCGAGAATATGGCAGAGATTGCCAGCCTCGACAAAAACACAAGTTTATTCTTCTCTCATACAGATCCAAATATGATTGAGTGGTTTGTAAAAATGGTGGAGGAACGCAAAAAACAGCAGGACGGCACCAAGGAGAAGAAAGACTGGTAAAGGATAAACTCAGACTATAACCGAGCTTGAGCCAAAGGCTACTGTCACAGAAGGACTTTCCATATCCCGAGATGATATTGAGAATGGCGAGCAAGATATCGTTGACTGGTTGAAAGGACTTGGCTATGAGAAGATTATGGACAGTACGCCTACTAAAAGACAGACCATTTATCTTTGGCAAGAAGATCATATGCCTACTGTCACCGTTAATACTGGCCGTCATGGGATTTTCGGCGGGCGGTATCTTGTGCGGTGATCTGCTCTTGAATTTTGATGGGCTTGTCAACGGAACAACGCTTGATCCCAGCTATGTCCCAGATGAGCTTGATAATGTTTTAGCCGATGCCTGTGCAGTGGGCATGATTTACTCATTTTACGGCAGACTCTCCGTCGCATCCACTGATGTAGAGAAATTCAAAAGTGCGGATTTGCCGCCTACATACTTCTTGTATGGAACAGAAGACCCATTTTACAGTCAGTTCGGTTTGTGTGCAGACGCCACTCGTGAGGCAGGCATTGAAACAGTAGAAATCGTCTTACAGGATACGCCTCATGGCTTCGGGTATCAGGGAAACTGGATTCCCGACTACGCCGAGTGGCTTGATGGCATTATGAAAAACAATTAAGCACAATAAGGAGATAAAACTTATGGTATTTTATTTTACCGCAACAGGCAATAGTATGTATGTCGCAAAAAAGCTAGATACAGACATTATCAGCATCCCCCAGGTTATGCATTCTGAAAATCCGGAATTTGAAGGCGAGTCAATTGGCATTGTTTGTCCTGTGTTCTGCAACAGGCTTCCGCAGCTGGTCGTTGATTTTATGAAGAAAGCCAAGTTTAAAACAGAATATTTATATATGATTCTGACTTATGGAAACCGTCATGGCGGTGCTGCTGGATTTACGGAGCGGATTGTCCGCAATGAGTGTGGTATAAAAGTAGACTACATACGCAATATCCTGATGGTGGATAATTATCTGCCGGTTTTTGATATGAACGATCAGGCGGCAATTGATAAGCATGTCGATGAACAAATTGCGGCTGCAATTCATGATATTGCCAAACGCAAGAAAGAGATCCCAGAGCTTTCCTTAAAAGAACGGTTTGGTCATGCTGTTTTTATGCGATTTAACAAAATAATGCCTTCTTTTAACAATGGTGAACAAATTACCGTTACAGATCGCTGCGACGGTTGCGGAATATGTGCGAAAGTCTGTCCACTGGGATTATTCTATGTTGAAAATGGCAAGGCAAACCGTAGCGAAAATACTTGTGCGTTCTGTCTTGCATGTGCACAAAACTGTCCGAGCAAGGCCATTACTATGCGCAGAGCAGATAAAAACCCTGAAGCACGATACCGCAATGAACATATTACATTGCAAGAAATCATTGATTCCAATAATCAGAAATAATGAGAGGACCCACACAGTATGAAAAACAATTATAAAATGAAAGGATTTAATGGATATGAAAAAAGTGTTAGTTTTATCAGGAAGCCCCAGAAAAAGCGGCAACTCGGATCTTCTTTGCGATGAATTTATGAAAGGTGCGAAGGAAAGTGGCCATGAGGTAGAAAAAATCCGTGTGTCGGAAAAGAAAATCGGCTTTTGTAACGCCTGCTATTATTGCAAAACAAGCGGCGGCGAGTGTGCAGTCAAGGACGATATGGCCGGTGTTTTGCAGAAAATGATTGACGCTGATGTTATCGTTCTGGCAAGTCCTGTGTATTTCTATTCGATTAACGCACAGTTAAAGGCACTGATCGACAGAACGGTTGCCCGCTGGCTGGAAGTGAAAAACAAGGAGTTCTATTATATGATGACCGCAGCCGACAATGACGTTACGGCAATGGAAGCCACTCTTGCCTGTTTCAGAGGATATGCCGCTTGTGTAGAGGGTGCGAAAGAAATGGGGGTTATTTACGGAATAGGTGTATATGAAAAAGGTAAAGTGACGGATACAAAGGCTATGACCGAGGCTTACGAAATGGGTCTTATCGTATAATGCGGCATAAAGGAGGCGTCAAACTCGCCCTTAACCTTGTAATGTACCTCCTCTTTCTGTTGTTAATGGGAAAACATCTGATCTCCGCCACTTTTCACGAATGGTTCGGCGTTGGTCTGTTTGTGTGTTTCATTTTACATAATAATCTGAATTACAAATGGTACAAATCATTGTTTAAGGGAAAATACACGGTATTGCGTTCGGTGCAAATGGCGATAAATATTTTATTGATCCTTGCTGTTTTGGGATGCTTTGTCAGTTCGCTTATGATTTCAGGCGTGGTGTTTAGTCGTATTCGCTTACCAAACATTGAACTCGGCAGAGAATTTCATATGCTCTGCACAGCTTGGGGCTTTGTACTTATGAGTGTTCATCTTGGCTTGCATATCAGGATACCCAAGACAGTGAAAACGCTCCGAATTATTCTCTCTGCCATCGCCTTAGCCATAGCCATATACGGTATATTCGTATTTGCCGAAAGAAGGCTGTGGGAAGAACTATTTTTACTCGCAGAATACAAGTGGTTCGATTATGACAAAACCGTACTTTTGTACCTACTTGAAACCTTTAGCGTATCTATGAGTCTTGCAACTCTCACGCTTATTATTAAAAGAATAGGATTAAACATGAAAAAACCAAATGAATTAATATCATTGTTTCTCGTCTGTATGATGATATCGCTCGGTGTCGGTTGCTCCGGACAAAGCGATACCAAAACACCGGGTAACAATTCAGAAATGAATCCGTCCATAAGCGGCGAAAGCAAGGTGTTGATCGCCTATTTTTCGTGGTCAGGCAACACCAACCAGCTTGCCGAAATGGTTCAAGTTCACAGCGGCGGCGAACTTTTCAGAATTGTCCCTGAAACACCGTATGCCGAGGATTTTGACGGCTGTGCCACCCGTGCACAGAATGAACTAAATGACGGCACCCGTCCGCCACTTTCCTCTCATATTGAAGAAGAGGTTATGGCAGAATATGATGTCATATTGCTCGGTTTCCCGATTTGGTGGTATGATTTGCCGATGCCGGTATGGACTTTTCTTGAAGAATATGATTTTTCCGGCAAAACAATCATTCCGTTTTTCACACACAATGGGAGCTCCAACGGCGCAGGAAGCCTTTCAAGTATAGAGGATCTTTGTTTTAACTCAATTGTAAAAACGGATAATGCTCTGTCGATTCAAGGAATTGATGTTGGTAATGCAGAGGAACAAGTAAAAGAGTGGATTTCAGAATTGGGATTATGAACTACTGTTTTTCCAGCCATGTGTTAGTAAAATTAAATTAGATGTCGCTTATCCATTCAATGGCAGGCGATATCTTTTGCATTCAAATATCATCTAGCCAGCGGATTCATCAACATGATATAATGATTTTTTTCTTGATTAAAGGTGGTTTTTAAGCTATAGTACTAGTTAGATATGTGTATGCTTTTTCAATGGTTTGTGACTCGCTAGACGATTGGTTTATAGCAAGCGACAGACAGTTTATAATACGTAATAATAAATGTATATCAAGAAAGAGAATGGAGGAATTACAATGAAGGCTAAAATGGCTAAAAAGATGTTTGCCCTACTGCTTACGGTACTGCTAGCTTTTAGCAGCTTAGGCATGGCGCTGGCGGAGGAGACGCCGACACAGGAGGAACTGGGCGCATCCGAGGATATTGTCATTGCGGCGTTTGACGCACTGGACGAGGCTATAGCGAAGCAAAGCGTCCTATACGGCACGGAAGAGAAAGACCTGAGTCTACCGGAGAAGCTTATAGCCACGGACGGCTTGGGCGACTCGGTCATGGTAAATGACGTCACATGGGCGTGTATGGATCCTGCCACAGGTTACAGCGCCGATGTGGCAGGCGAATACTTGTTTGAACCTGTACTGTCTGGCGGGTATGTGCCGGATGCGGACGTGGAGCTGCCGCACATCCTTGTGACGGTAGCATCGAAATCATCGCCCACGTCTATACCCACTGAGCGGCAGGGCACGGGTCTGCTGATGCAGCCCTTTATGCTGCCGCAGGGCATGGCGGGCGAATCAGCAGCAAACCCTGCGGAAAACCAATTGCAGCTTGAGGCTGCCATCACGGCGGCAAATTCCTCATTAGTCTCTAATGAAACCATCTACATCAGAGGAACTATCCAGCTGACCTCCACTCTGTCGGGTATCACAAAAGACCTCGCCATCATCGGCACGGGGCAAAGTACGACAGAGATCACACTGTCCGACGGCGCAACCTACCGCCACTTCATTATTTCAAACGGAGCGGCAGTCGCGCTCGAAGGACTGACGTTGACAGGGATAAACAACAATAACACGTCCGGCGGCGGCGGGGTGCTGGTGAACAACAGCTGTTCACTGCTCGTTCATGGTGCGACAATCCAAAGCTGCTATGCCATCCTTGGAGGTGGCGTTGGCGTTGAAAGCAACGGCACGCTGATCTTAAGAAACGGCGCACTGATTCAAAATTGCGCAGCCAGTAATGGCGGAGGTATCAGCAACAACAACGGCACCGTTACCATTAGAGAAGACGCCAAGGTCATTAATAATACAGTGGCTGGCACTGGCCAATATCCAAGCGGTGGAGGGCTTTACAGCTTCGGTATGAACGCCAAGGTCACTGTATATGGGATATTCTCCGGTAACGAAGCTGCCCCCGGCATATACGGCGGCTCAGGCGGTGCCATACACAATAGGAACGGAAGCACTGCCACGATCAAAAGCGGCAGTGTTATAAGTGACAACAAGGCCACGGGAGCATATAGCTATGCCGGCGGTATCAACAACACTAGCGGTGCTTATAACGGAATCACGAAACTGGTGATCGAATCCAACGTCAAAATTAGCGGTAATTCGTCTGACTATCTCGGCGGAGGGGTCTATAATCAACAACAATGGGGTGCTGCCATTACTGACATTGAGGAGGGCGTCGTTATCAGCGAAAATAAATCCCCTTATGCCGGCGGTATCTTTAACCAGCTCGGCACGGTCAATATGAACGGTACTGTGAGCGGCAACTCAGCCGAGTACGAAGGTGGTGGGATTTATACCGACCGCGGCGTGCTCAACATGAACGGCACAGTCAGTGGCAACACGGCTCAATATGGCGGCGGGATCTATGCCGACGATTGCACGGTTCAGATGAACGGCACGGTCAGCGGCAACACAGCCGATATCGATGGTGGCGGGATCTATGCCGACGAGTGCGATATTACAGTCGGCGGCACGATCGCTGACAACACAGCCGATACCGAAGGCGGCGGGATCTGGGTGGATTACACGGAGCTCGACAGATTGACTGTGGATGACGGTGCGATATTCAGCGGTAACAAGGCGTCCACCGCTTACTGGATGACAGATCCGGACGATATCACCCTGCACGAACAGCAGGTTGCAACTGGGGTCGCATTTTCCATCTCACCTTGGAACAACGAAGCGTTCGACTATGCTTATAACAATTATGATATAGCGTATACGAAGGGCGACACACTTCAATCTGTCGGCGGAACAGTGACCGGTAGCGACGCGCCAGACGGACTGACTGCGGAGTTGAAGCTTCTTGACAGCCTTAGTAACGTTATGGATACTGTAACGGCAAATGCGGACGGGGCATATGTATTTGCGATAAAACCCGGCGCAGGCTATACCATTTCCGCTTCAATGGCAGGATACAGGGATGCCGTGAGCGCTTCATTCGATGTCAGCACCGGATTGGACTTAACAGATGTGGATATCATGCTCGAAAAGCTCTACACCGTCACCTACGATGCAAATGGCGGCACAGGTACGGCGCCCACAGAAGCGGACAAGGTCGAGGGAGATACATTCGTAGCCGCTGACAACATTTTCACTGCGCCGTCAGGATGGCAGTTTAAGGAATGGAACACAAAGGACGACGGCACGGGCACGGGATACGCCGCAGGCAAAACAGTCACTATGCCAGCCTGCGACCTGACGCTCTATGCTGTTTGGGAAAAAACACCAATAAGCAGCATCACGGTGACCTTTGACCCCAACGGCGGCAAGGTTTCCACTACGTCCAAAGCTGTGATTCCCAGCGAGGTGTACGGGACGCTTCCCACCCCTGTAAGAGACGGCTATACCTTCAAGGGCTGGCATACGGCAAAATCCGGCGGCACGAAGGTTACATCGGACACAGTAGTGACTGCAAATAAAGATCACACGCTCTATGCCGTATGGGAAGTGACATCCACATCCCCTAATACGGGCGATGGCGGCGGCTTAACTTTGTGGCTGTGGCTCGGTATCGTAAGCTTATTAGGTTTGTGTATAACATTTGTGACCCGCAAAATGAAAGGGTGCGCTACTCCTTGAAGATGCTTAGTTTCTGAAGGTTAGTTCATCGTTTTTAAGACTGAACGCACGAAACGGGCGGCACTCCACACCGCCCGTTTCACATGCCTTTTTCTTGTATACTGTCAGCATATATAGCTTACTTTTCTTATCGTAGTTTCTATCTATAGATCTCACTACATCCATGGTTTATTGATTACTTATTCATTTTTCAATTTCTCAAAAAATGGTAATAACTTTTTCTTTTGATTGGACTTGCATAGGCAATAGTATGTCACATTTGCTTCAATGTCTGAAATAGGAATATTAATCCGATTAGATGCACTGCCTGCCCTTTTTATAATGATATCAGACGTAAATGAGGGCAGTGCAGATGCTTTTACAAGTTCACCAAAAGCAAATAGTTCTTCTTGAATTAAGAAATGAGTATTCGGCATTTTTTGAATATGCAGGTCATGCCAGAATCCAATTTGTGAGAGTAAAAGCATCGTTTCTCCATCAAGGCTCTTAAATGGAAGTTCTTTGCAGCCAGAAAGCGGATGATCTGGTGGTAAAGAAAAATACAAATGCTCATCGCCATATTTTGTACAATAAATATCGGGGGCAATTAAAGGTTCCGGCATGATGACCATTTGATAAGTATCTTCATTTAAACCTTGAAGCAGCTGATTTTTCCCCTTGATTACGGTCGATATTGTTATTTCAGGAAAAATGGCAGAGAGCATGGGCTTAATTTCCCATAAGGGTGTCGGCGCACAGGAAGCAACAGAAATCGTATGCTGACGCCTATCAAGCACTCGAATATGTGTTATCAAGTCTTGAGATTGTCTTAGCACTTTTCTGGCATACTCCATGGCCATTTCCCCATTCTGGTTTAATGATATTTTATTTTTTTGACGTTCAAATAAGGAGACTTGAAGCTCCTCCTCTAATTTTTGCATAGAACGGCTGAGGGCGGGCTGAGATAAGTGCAGCAGCTCCGCAGCTTTTGAAAGCGTACCGCTTTCAGCTACGGTCACAAGCTGTTTTAATTGCTTGAGTTCAAACATAATAGACTCTCCTCATAGTTGTACTTTCATTTTCAGTATGCATTTTAATTATAGCACATTTCACAAACGGCATTGTACTTTTTTTGATAAATTATATAAAATTTATTTATATATTTAAAAAGTCTGATTTGGAGTTTGTATTGGAAGCGGCAAGGACATGGGACTTTGTCGATCGTGACAAAATCATCTTGCTCGGTTCCAGCCAGGGGGGAGTGGTTTCAGCCATAGCTGCCGCAAGGCATGTGGATAAAATTGCAGGTGCGGTTTTGCTCTATCCGGCTTTTGTAATCACCGACGCAGTATATAGACAATTTGATTCATTGGATGAAATACCGGACACTTATTCTCTCGGCTGGATTACCGCCGGACGAGTCTACTTAGAGGATATCTGGAAAAACCTGTTTTACTTCTGCATGGAGACAAGGACTCCATTGTCGATGTCTCTTATTCTGAAAAAGCGGTTGAAGCCTATGAAAATGCCGATCTGTTTATAATCAGTGGCGCCGGACATGAATTTAGTGGAGGATATTTCGAGGAAGTGATGGTATATATTTTTAACTACTTGCAAGAAATTGAAGTTCTCGCATTTACGGAGTAATAGCCAGAGAAGGTTATGAAAATTAACGAATTATTGGAGGAAAATTATGAAAAAAAAGATTAAAAAGCGCTGGATTATATTGAGTGCGTTCTGTGTGTTAATTCTAGGGTGTTTTATTTGCTTTCAGATTTATACCCACATGGGAACTGGCTCTGATATTCCGGAAGAGAAGGCTGTTATCAGTGAAGAGGATATGCCGGTTGTATATTTCACCTCGAATATTTCTCCTGAGAGTCTTGTGGCGGTATATGAAGCGCTGGGAATAGAAGCCACGGGAAATGTCGGTGTTAAGATAAATACTGGTGAGGGTGAGAATTCAAATTATCTACGCCCTGAATTAATTGGTGATTTTGTCCAGTCAATCGACAGCACGATTGTGGAATCAAACACGGCTTACGGCGGTAGTCGTGCGGAAACGGCTATGCATATGCAGATGGCTGAGGACCATGGTTTTACAGCTATCGCAGATGTGGATATTCTTGATTCTGAAGGCACTACGTCGCTGCCGGTTGAAAAGGGGTTCCAGCTGAGTGAAGATATCGTAGGTTCTCATTTTACAGACTATGATTTCTATGTTATTCTTTCTCACTTCAAAGGTCATCAGATGGGCGGCTTTGGCGGCGCACTGAAGAATATCAGCATTGGCTTTGCAAGTCCAAACGGTAAGAATTTAATCCATACAGCAGGCAGCAGCGATGGTAGTTCTTTTACTGTTGGCACGATTTTAGGCATGCTCGGTTTTGGTGGTATAGCACAGGACGCTTTCCTAGAATCCATGGCGGATGCTTCAAAAGCCGTTACGGATTACATGGGAGGCAACATCCTGTACATCAATGTGATGAACCGCTTATCTGTGGACTGTGACTGCAGTGCCAATCCTACTGAGCCGGATATGCATGATATCGGCATCCTTGCTTCCATTGACCCCGTGGCCCTTGACCAAGCCTGCGTGGATCTGATCTATGCAGCGGAGGATGGTGGAACTTTTGTCGAACGGATTGAGACCAGAAATGGAGAGCATACTCTGGAAGCAGCTGAAGCGCTGGGAATCGGATACCGTACTTATCATCAGGTGAATATTGATGAGTGACATTATCCGGAGAGAGTTCGTCTACATATGGTACTATTTTGATGTTCAGCTCCGACAGATTTTCGGCTATTGGGTTGCCGGAATGGTAATAGGATCGCTTATTTCTGTGTTTGCCAAGGACAAAATTCACGGGCTAGTACGAGCCTTAAACGGAAAAAAAACCTTTCCGTTTGGACTGATTGCCGCCAGTTTACTAGGCGTTGCTTCACCGCTGTGTCTGTATGGCACCGTCCCTTTGGCAGCGTCACTGTCAAAAGAAGGTCTTAAGGATGACTGGCTAGCGGCTTTTATGATGAGTTCTATCCTGTTGAATCCTCAGCTAATTGTTTATTCCCTGGCGCTGGGGAGTACAGCGGTATGGGTGAGGCTTATTTCCTGTACCATTTGTGGCATCGTGGCTGGTCTGCTGATTCAAAGCTTCTATAAGGGCAAGCCTTTCTTTTCCTTTGGTTCCATGCAAGAAAGAGAGAGCCATGATACCGATCCGAATCCTCTCCTTCGATTTATTAAGAATTTGGGGCGCAACATTAAGGCGACCGGCGGATATTTTTTGGTGGGGATATTACTTACGGCGTTATTCCAACGATATGTTCCAGCAGAAGGATTTGCGGATTTGTTTGGAAATAACAGAGGCTTTGGCGTCCTGTTAGCCGCAACAATCGGAGTACCTCTTTATGCCTGTGGAGGAGGAACCATTCCTCTTCTACAAGAATGGCTGCGTGCCGGTATGAGTATGGGATCAGCGTCAGCCTTTATGATTACCGGACCTGCTACCAAAATCACTAATTTAGGTGCTTTGAAGATTGTCCTAGGAATGAAAAGATTTCTGCTGTATTGGGGATTCATCATGTTGTTTTCCCTACTTACAGGGTTACTTGTTAACCTAATCGTCTGAAAAAAAAATAGAATTAGGAGGAAGAAAATCATGAAGAGGATACTTATCATCTGCTTAGTATTGATGAATGAGATGCCGCTTATCCATTCAGTAGCAAGCGGCATCTTTTGCATTTCATTATTTAAGTAATAGAGCGTTTGCCTTTTCACAGGCTTCATATATTTCATCATATTTTGCATCAATCAGCGGCTCAACTTTTTGACTTCTTTTCAAACTCATCGCCTTATAAACGAAATACGGAAGGACCCAACCGACAATACCGGGCAAGCCAAAGATGATGCACAGCAATATATTAGGCGGCAAGGCTGTAACAGCAAACACCGAACCGGCTAAAAATGCACAACCACCCAGCCCGATCATAAGGGCAGCTATCATGGCTTTGGTCGTTTTGGATTTTTCCAGAGCCACGATTTCACCCACGCAAGCATCAAATTGACGCTGGAGGCGAGTTAATTCAGCCTTATTCAATATCTTCCGGTTGCGCTTGAACTTCAAGAAACTGGAACTTAACCCAGTAACCACGCCAGAAATTTCCTCCAGATCCCAGCCGAAATTCTGATAGCCGTCAACATAAACTGATTCCATACTGCGTTGAACTGTGACGTCTTTATATTCGTAACCCACAAAATCCCTTGATTTGTCCGCTCCGTTCATTTCAGGCTCTCCTTTGTTAATTGCGTTATAATTTTCACTCATCATTAGGCTAACACTTTACAGATGGGAATCAGGCCAAGAAGTAAGATAATACCGACAAGACCAACGACGATTCCCCAGACGATCTGACTCCATACCATCGCCAGGCACATGCCAACTCCAAAAGCCAATGCGCCGACGATGCCGTAGAGAACAGTAAATATCATTTTCCCTGTGAGCTTGATCGGTGCCTTGTTGGTCATCTTGCGCCATACAATCACAGTTATCAATGCAAATACAAGCCCCACACATCCCAACACGACGCCGGGCGTGAATGCATTCCATTCGGGAAGCATGGTCATACACATACCGATTGCTAAGAATATACCACTGATGACACCTAGGATCATTGCTACAAAACTACTTTTTTTCATAAGAAATTCCTCCATACTCTATTATTATTTTCAGATGCTCTCATCTGTTTATAGGCATAGTATACGGATTAAATGTTTATGTTTTGCTTGAGAAATGTTAGAGAAATGTTAATTATATCTATATCGACTTTTTCCTTACTTCTTGTTTTGAACAAGCGGTTATGGTAAAATATATATCATTGTTAATGGGAGGCAGCTCATGGAATTTAAATTAGCAAGAAGAATGTCTGATATAAAGGCTTCTGAAATAAGGGAAATACTGAAAATAACAGAAAAGCCGGAGGTTATTTCATTTGCAGGTGGTTTACCCGCACCTGAATTGTTTCCTGTGGAGGAAATCAAAGAAGTTAACCGAATGGTTTTGGATAGCGATGGAGCAAAAGCTTTACAATACACAACAACTGAAGGCTTTAAGCCGTTGCGTGAGTGGATTGCCCATCGTATGAACAACAGGTTGGGAACATCTTTTGATGGCGACAATATTTTAGTTACGCATGGTTCACAACAAGCACTTGATTTGTCTGGAAAGGTATTCCTTGATGAAGCTGATGTGGTTTTTTGTGAGAGTCCAACTTATTTAGCTGCGATAAGTGCATTTAGGGCTTACGGTTGCTCATTTATAGAAATTTCCACAGATGAACATGGCATGATTATTTCTGAACTTATTAAGCAGCTTGAAAAATGTAAAAAGCCAAAACTTATCTATATAATACCTGACTTTCAAAATCCTACCGGACGAACGTGGAGTCGTGAACGCCGCAAACAGTTAGCTGATATTTCAGCGCATTTCGGGATTGCTGTCGTCGAGGATAATCCCTATGGAGAGCTGCGCTTTGAGGGAGAGTTTTTGCCATCAGTAAAATCTTTCGACATCACTGGAAATGTTCTTTGTACCGGTACATTTTCAAAAATCTTTTGTCCCGGATACCGTATTGGATGGATTGCAGGTGATAAAAATATAATTCGCCAATATGCGCTTGTAAAGCAAGGAACCGACTTGCAGTGTAATACTATTGCGCAAATGGAGATTTACAAGTATCTTGAGCTTTATGATATAGATGCACATATTGATAAAATACGTGCCACCTACAAAAAAAGGCGGGATTTATCAATCCAAACAATGGCGGAGGTTTTTCCAGATGGGGCTTCGTTTACAAAGCCGCAGGGAGGGCTTTTCGCTTGGGTTGAACTGCCCTCTCATATAAACGCTCGTGATGTACTTGAGAAATGCCTTGAACAGAATGTGGCATTTGTTCCCGGAGGCTCCTTTTTCCCAAATGGCGGGAAAGAGAATACGTTTCGGATAAATTTCTCTAATATGTCCGAGGAGAAAATTGTTGAAGGTCTAAAGCGCTTAGGCAATGTATTAAGAGAATTCCTCTGACTTCATTATATTTTCCAAAAAGCAATACTGTACGGAGGTATCGTACAATGACCTTTTATCTGAATCTGTGTATCAGTTAGTAAATCAACAGCCACATGATGCTCCGTGTCTAACGTAAGGGTATATGAAAGGTCATCAGCATTTATCACGATCCAGATCCTCTCGCCCTCAATACATCTTTCAAAGACAAGCTGGCGATTCGTTACGACAATATTTTGATAGCCACCATAACATAGTGCTTTATTATTCTTACGGATCAGGATCAATTTAGCGATATAGTCCGTAAGATCATTTTTCCCGGGCAGATCCAAATAGGGGCGCAGGGCATCGTCACTGGCTTGTTTATCCCCTAGCGTCCCCCATTCGCTGCCATAATAAATACAGGGAATACCGGGCATGCCAAATAGCAGTCCGAACGCAAGAGGAAGATGCTGTTTGTTCGTAAGTATGCTTGCAATTCTAGAAACATCATGATTATCGACAAAACTAAACAAATGCAACCCCTTGTAGATTGCCCCAGCTTCCGATCCGAATTGACGGTTAAGCGAATAAGATATTTCAAATAGGTTCCTATCATTTAGACTGGAGTAAATGCCTTTATAACACTCATAGTTCGTACAACTGTGAAGCATGGTGTCGTTAACAATCTGCTTGTAATCCCCAAAAAGAATTTCTCCCATTAAAAAGAAGTCCGGCTTTATTTTTTCACAATAGCTTCTAAGCAATTTCAAAAAATTCTTATCCACACAATAAGCTACATCAAGCCGCAGTCCGTCAATTCCAAATTCCTCAATCCAACTGCGGACACAGCTAAGCAGGTGGTCAATTACGTCCTGATTTGCCAAATTCAATTTAACTAATTCATAATGGTCTTCCCAGCCTTCGTAAAAGAGTCCGTCATGATATCCGTTGTCCTGATCGAAACGTATATGGAACCAATCCTTATAAGCGGACTTTTCACGATATTCTAACACATCCTGAAACGCCCAAAAGCCGCGTCCGACATGATTGAAAACTCCATCCAGAATAACTCGGATGCCACGTTTGTGTAAGGCTTTACATATTTCCACAAAATCTTCATTTGTGCCAAGCCGGCAATCCACCTGTGCATAATCTCGGGTATCATACCCATGCCGATCAGATTGAAAAATTGGATTAAATAAAACTGCGTCTATACCAAGATCAGTAAAATAGTCCATCCACTCTAAGACTCGGCTAATTCTGCCAACTGTTTTACCGTCGTTCTCGCTCGGAGCGCCACAAAAACCGAACGGATAAATTTGATAAAAGATACTTTCATTTTGCCACATACTATTCACCTCGTAAAATTATAGTTATATACCGTTATGTATAAGAAGTTGACTTTTATAATGCACATTTCACAAATGTGCATTAGGCTGTCAAGAAAAAATTCCATGCATAAATTGTTGTACGACAAGTTCAGCTTTCTGTTCGTTAATCTCCTCATAGCCATGATACCAAAATCCAATGCTCGCATTAAGCATGGCAACAAAACTATACGCGCATTGGCGCTCTTTCCCTTTAAGATTGCCATGTACATCTGCGATTCTTTCAAAACACTGAATCAATATTTTGTATTGAGCAATATTATAAGGCTCAATTAGAATAGTTGATTGCGCGCCCGGTGGGGCAAATGCTAAAGAAAGAACCATCATGTAAAATGTTTTATTCTCGCGCGCAAAAGTAAAATAGGCATTCGCAATTCGTAATAATGTAGGAAGTACATCGTTCTGATAAGATTGTGCATTAGGATAATATACTGACTCTTTTGCTAGTATTGCATTAAACGGTTCATAATACTGCCTTAAAATTTCCTGGAAAATCCCCTCCTTGCTTTGAAAAAAATAATAAAGAGTCGGTTTTGTAACTCCTGCCTTCTGAACAATCTCATTGATGCCTGCACTTTCATATCCCTTTTCAGAGAAAAGTGCCAGCGCACATTCAAGGAGTTCTTCTTTTTTATTTATGCTTTTCATATGTATATTATATACCGGTAGGTATATATAGTCAAGCCATTCTTTTTCAAATATTCAGATGAAACTATTGATATTTACATTTCCCTTTCAAAATGTGTCCTTTTGTTATATAATATAGATAGAGGTAGGTATCTTAATTAGAAAATTGAAGAAACGGGGGAATTACAATGAAAACAAAGACATTTCAAAGGATTGGCGCTGTGTTATTGGCAGCAGTAATGACCATCTGCCTGTTCCCAGCCACGGCATTTGCTCATATTGGTCATGCCAATCATATGCCGATTGTATTAGGCACAATCATTCCACAGCCAAGCGACAGTAAAATTACAAACTTTACCATACCAGACCAAGCTGAAGATACGTATATTTATGAAAGCCTTGATGGAGAAAATAACGGGATTTACATACTTATGCCATATGGGACAGATCTGAGCGACTTGACGCCAACGATCGTACACGAAGGCGTATCCATCAACCCTATGTCCGGTGTGCCACAGGACTTCACCGACTCGGTAGAGTATACTGTAACCGACGGAAGCGGTTTAAGCAGAGTCTATATGGTGAACGTCACCTCTAGGGAAGTTCCGGAGCTGGTCGTAAAATCCGTAACACCGGCCGGTACTGAAGTGCCCATATCCACAGATATACTTGCGGTAACATTTAATCAGGAAATGATGGATTCTGACGATGGCAGCGTGACGATAAATGGTGGTGCAACGCTTTCAAATCCCAGATGGAACAACGATTTAACGACCATAACCTATGACCTTGCCGGACTGAGCTATAATACTGAATATGAGGTTACCATTGATGAATTTACAAGCCGCATAGAGGAACCAATGACCGAACCTTACATTCATACTTTTACAACGGAGGCGCAGAGCATCATTGTGACCCACTACACTGTGACCTACGATGCGAACGGCGGCAGCGGCACGGCACCCAGAGAAACGGACAAAACGGCGGACGAGCTATTCACAACGGCATACAACACCTTTACCGCACCCAACGGTTGGCAATTTCATGAGTGGAACACCAAGGCCGACGGTACGGGCTTAGGTTATGGCGAGGGCGGGGAAATCTTCATGCCTGCGAATAACCTTACCCTCTATGCCATTTGGGCGCAGATTCCGGCCAGCAGCATCAAGGTGACCTTTGACCCGCAAGGCGGTACGGTGACGCCGACGTCTAAAACCGTCGTCTATAACGAAGCATATGGAAGTCTTCCTGTTCCTACCAGAGATGGATACACCTTCTGGGGCTGGCACACTACAAAGACCGGTGGCATGAAAGTAACTGCCGAAACCATCGTAAGCGCTGACAGCGACCACACCCTGTACGCTCAGTGGACGGTTTCCACGGATATCCCCAAAACCGGCGACAATTCATCTATGCTCACTTATGTGATTCTTACCCTGCTGGCAGCGGCTACATTTGTATTCATGGCAATAAAGAGAAAGATTGACACAAAGTAATCTATTCGCATAATTAATGCAAGCATCTGTCCGACAATTTATTCGGACAGATGCTTTTTGTTTATCAAACATTACTTTAGTTTTTCACATAGTTCTGCCATCCAAAAATTTAACTATTTTAATCCATGCGCTCTTTGTGTTTTCAAAATCTTTATAGTGCTCTTCCACATGTGCATCAAAAAAATCAAGCTCACTTAATATATCTTCAAATTTACTATTTCCAAAATAATTACATATATTGGGAATCACCCTTGACAAATCCTCTTTAATTTTAAGAATCTGGGCTTGATAGCCCTTTCTGTTCGTGATATAAATCAGAAGCGGCTTATAGCGGACCCAACCTAGAGCAGCTTGTAAAAACCTTTTTACATTCGTGCTTGATTCTATATTCATAGTTTTTAGTTTATTGGGAAGCACCCCAAGCAGTAAGTTTTGATAGGCGCCGAAACCATCATGGAATGTATAACAAGGAATTTTCCTTATTGTGCATTCGCTAAGGCATGTGCTTAAGAAAGTATCCTCACCTCTTGCGCCGGGAGGGTTGTAAAACGGAAAAAGCTTATCAGTGTCTTTCAGATTAAAACCCAAATTAGCGCCTGAAATAAATTTCATTCCATTCATTTCTTTGACTGTTTCAATTTTCCTGCTTTCAATAACATCAAGGCTTGCATAAGTCACGCCGCCAGCTAGCATTTTTTCTTTGACTGATTCCCAATTTATAATATCGTTACTGATAGACTCTACAAATGTTTTAAATTCATTTTCCGAGAGTTTTTCGTTATACTCTAAATAGGGTATCGGCGAAATATAGCCACAATGATGTCCGTGCGTCATATCGCAATACCTGATATTGTCAATGTGTGTTGATAAAACTTCTTGACCTTTCCAAACAATACTGTCACTGATCCTTAGAGCTGCAATGGGATATTCGTCATCATCAACAAAAATAAGGTAATCCATTTTGTTTTTGAGCGCAAAATATAGAACGGCGTTCCTCTTCTTTGCATAGCCTCCACCAAAGATTAATTCTGCCTCTTTTAAATCGATAATTTTATTTTTGACTAAATATTGCACTTCAGTTGCTATTGAAGAATCTCCTATGTAGAAGGCCGAATCAACTGTATCAAGGATTTCCTCATCCGAAATTTTATAATCGCTTACCTTGGTACTTTTATAGGCTAAATCATATGCTACAAAAAGGTGGAGTGCATATTTTTTGCTGTTAACAATATCGGAATCACTCCAGTTGTTAACATATGCTTTTGCAACTCTCTTAAAATTTTTGCGTCCGGTTACAAACCCGACACCCACATTGATCTTTTTCTTTATATTTTTCATACGGTTTCATCTTCTTTCCAATTATACAAAAAAGCCATTTTAAATCAACGAATTTACCTCGTCTGTAAGCAGAGAGTTTATTCGTAATAAAAAATGACTTCTATAAGTAGATGCATTATTTTTATTATCATTCCGTAAAAAGAATGATTGCTTTTTAAAAGTATAGCATCATCGTATCATAAAGTCAAATCGCCTGATCGTGTGGTTTGTGCCCATAGCGAAAACGCTCATTGACTTGCATTGTAATATAAATAACCAGCAATAATACGATGCCGCGTATTAACTGGGTCACTGCGCCATCCGCTCCACATAGCACTAATCCATTTTCCAGTAAAATAATGGTCGGCGCACCGATGACTAATTTATATAACTTAGAGCCCATACCTCCTTGTACCGGTATGCCCCCGATAAACATCGCCATCATAACCTTCATTTCAAATCCACTGCCCAGCGTATTATTGGTTCCGCCAATTCTTGCTGTTAAAAAGATCCCTGCGATTGCTGCCATCACTCCGGAAATCACAAATGCAATAATCTTTACTTTTTCCACATTAATTCCGGAAAATCTTACTGAATTCTCATTTTCCCCAATTGCGCGGACATAGGTTCCAAATGGTGTATAGTGGAAAACATAGGTGATAATAATAATCAGTATAATGACTGCCACGACTTCAAACCACAATTCTCCAAAGAAAGACAATTCCTGCGGAAACTTATAGATCGTTGAGCTAAGCAGAAGATTCACCAAAGCCCGGTAAGCAATCAATAGTGCAAGCGAGGTCATAAAGGACGGAACCTTAAACCTTGCGTTAATCGTGCCTATCAATAGTCCGGAGGCTGCTCCCACAAGAATGATAACCGGAACAAGCCATATCACACCGCCTTTAGCAGCTGCCATAGAACCCAGTGCTGTTGCCAATGCAACAAGCGAGCCATGGGTGATATCTGTCCCGCCCATACTTGCCACAAAAACCATTCCCAACGCTGCGATAATCGTCGCCAGAGATTGATTAAATATATTGGTCAGATTAGTGGGGGTAAAGATGGTTCCTTTAGTAGCAATACCGAAGATTGCAGCAATCACAACAAAAATAATAATGGGCATCCAATCTGCTACGCTAACGCTTTGTCTGTTCTTCATTACAGCATCACCTCCGCTATCTTTTCATCACAAAAGTCGTGGGATCGGCTTAGTATTGCGGATGGAACATGATTACGCATAACCAACATTCGATCGGCCATCCCCATTGCTTCCGGTAGTTCATCTGAAATCATAATAATGCCCATGCCTTCATTTTTTGCTTTTTTCAGAACATCGTAAATATAAGCTTTTACCCCTACATCCACACCTCTGGTTGGGCAATCAAGGATAATGAATTTTAATTCCTGGACAAGCCAGCGGCTTAAATTAACCTTCTGCTTATTACCACCTGAGAGCTGTGCGACAATACTGTTAATACCTTCACATTTTACCTCAAAATCATCTGCGGCCTTTTGTGACATGGCATTTACCTTCTTTGGACTTAAAAACCCCAATTTCCCCTGCAATCTATTAACATTGGGAACAATCAGGTTCTGTCCTACCGTCGCTTTTAACATCAGACCGTCCTGATCTCTGTCTTTTGATAGATAGGCGCCGCCTGCCTTTAAAACATCCTGCGGTCTTTTAAGCTTTTTTCCAGTCTTAGCATCTGTGATGGTGCCTGTAAATTCACGTTCCAATCCAAACAGGACTTTACCCAGCGTATGGATGCCCGCATTACTCAGACCACATACCGCAAGTATCTCTCCTTTATGTAAATCGAACGTCACTTCTTCTATTTCTTTTCCCAGAGCAAGGTTTTCCACTTTAAGAATAACTTCGTCGTGATAATTCTCTTCCTGATCATCTCGATAATAATTGCCTGATACTTCACGACCAATCATGCTTTTTTGCAATTCACCGATAGTATATGCATTGGTCGCTTTCGTATCGATGACGACTCCGTCGCGCAAAACCGATATTGTGTCACACACTTCCAGCATTTCATCTAAGTCATGGCTAATCATCAAAATGCTCTTTCCCTGGTTTTTAAATTTCTCAATGAATTGATAGAGCGCTTTCCGATTGTCTTGTGATAATGCCTGTGATATTTCATCTAGGATTAGAAAATCAGGTTCAGACGCTAATGCTCTCGCCAACTCTAAGATTTTCCTCTGCTCTACGGATAAGTCTTCTGTCTTACCTGTTAATGGAATCTCAGGCAGTTTCCATTTTTCAAATTGCTCCTTCGCTGCCGCCTCAATTTTCTTTAAATCTACAATTCCCATTTTTGAAAAACGATCGGTTTTTCCCAGAAACATGTTAATCGTCGGCGGCAATGTTCCAATGATTCCCAGCTCCTGAACCACCATAGCCACTTTTGCATCATTTGCGGCAACTGGATTTTCCGGTTTAAATTCTTTCCCATCTTTATAGATTGTACCGCTGTCTGCACTTAACATACCGGAAATAATGGAAGATAATGTCGATTTTCCGGAACCATTTTCGCCTGCAAGCCCATGGATCGAGCCTCGTTGCACACTTAAACTGATCTCCTTATTGGCTACTGTACTGCCAAATGTCTTTGTAATGCGTTCCACTTGAAGTATTGTCTGCATCATTTCACCACCCCTCTGTGTTTCCAGTGAGAGATAACCCCACATAAAATAACAAGTGCGCCTAAACACATTTCCTGTCCCGTTCCTGACGGAACACCAATGATTGTCAGGAAATTAAAGAGTCCCATTACTAAAACTGAAGAAATCACCACTCCGACAGGCATTGTAAATATTTTCGAAAAAGACTGCGCCAACAACAAGATGGCTAAAGAACGAAAGATACTGCTCAGACTTGCGAGACCCGTCTGTGAGTAAAATTTTCCGACATAGCTTTCTTGGAGCAGGCTGCCGATCCCGATAAAGAGCCCTCCGATCAGTGCCCCTAACAGAATCGTCCTCTTTCTGTTGATTCCCATCGCACTTGCGACTCCATCGTTATTCCCTATTGCTTCTATATTAAATCCAAGTGTTGTTCTGTTAAACAGAATATAGACTGCTAAAAGCCCGATCATCAATGCCACAATCATGACCGGCTGCTGTCCTAAAGCCCGGTAATCTTTTAACACAATAAGATTTGAGCCAGCTGTCAATGCCCGTTTATTGACATAAATATTTAATACTGCCTCATAAATTAATGCCATTCCAAGTCCGCTAATCCATGATGGGATTCTTAGTTGTACGGAACACAGAACGCTGAGCATCTGTAAGACCATCGCCGATACAATTGTCATTACGATCAATCCTACGTATCCCATTCCAAAATCCATGGCACAAACTGCCCCGATATTTGCAGCTAAAATAACCGTTGCCCCAATCGATAAATCGATAATCCCCGGCGTAAAGATGAAGACCATCCCCCAGCCTACAAATGTATAAAAGACCGATTGGATTAACACAGTCAGCATATTATTGACTGCCAAAAACTTTCCTCCGGCCACGAGATTGCAAACTACCAATAGAACAGCTACAATTATCACAAACAGAAACTGCGTTCTATATTTTGCACCTTTTGCTGCTACCATAAAGCACCTCCAAATATTTGGGAAGGCACCTGTATTTTGCATTAGTCAAATACAGATGCTTTCCCGAAACTGCTAATTAATACCCGCTGCGCTCAACTCATCTTCAGTCACGACTCCCGCCTCGCAAAGCGCTTTTGCCCTTGCTTCAAAAGAATAGTTGTCAATGGCTTCGATAAACTCATCATAGCTAACACCTACCAGCTGATTAAGCTCTTCCTCTGTATAGCAGAAATTGTCGATAAAGCATTTGCGGAACAAATCAATCTGATTCGACTGCAGTGTGAAAGGAGGTATGTTGGTAACATAAGGAACATTCCCATCGGCGTCTTTTAACTCATTTCCTTCAAGATAGTTTTTCATTAAAATCGCTGACATTGTGCCGGCAATCCAGTTGTCTCCTGAAAGCACCTCTAATTGCTCACTCTCTAATAAGTTCACCGCCTCTGAATCAAGACCGGATGTTAATACCGCAATATCGGTTCTGCCCTGATTTTCTAAAACACCGCAAGCGGCAATACCAAAGTCTGAGCCGACGCCATAGATAAAATCAACGTCCGGATTGGCAATCAATGCATTCTCAATCTGTCCATGTGCGGCATCGGCAGCATCGGCATGTAATTCCTCTAGAATTTCTCCGCCACCGGCTTCAAATGCTTCTCTAAATGCCTCTAATCTTGGTGTGTCCGACGCATCTCCGACCCCTGAGGAAGACATGATGCAAGTCTTATAGCCCTTCCCTAATGCATACTCTGCCATCTGGGTTCCATATTCATCATTTGCCGGGCTGATCGCACCTACAAAATAAGGATTTGCTTTGATTGTTGCCGCAATTTCTTCGTCGGTCGGTATTTTATCATTCAACACGAAAGGCACCTGATTTTTTTCGCAAAGCTCTGCTACCGTTTCATAAAGCGTATCCGCCGGCAGCCAAACAATCAAGCCATCAACACCTGCTGCAATCATATTTTCAACATCCTGAATAATTTTATCAATTTGGAAATTATCATCGCTGACACTAGCCGTATCTCCATAGGCTTCAAATACCTTGACAGAATTGTTAGCCAGTGTTACAAGTGCATAGGAGCCATTTCCAAAGCAGTTGATCCCAATCGTATAACCATCTGCCGACGCTGTCCCCGCTGTCTCCTTAGCATCTGTTGTTGCTATTCCCGTGCTCTCTTCCTTAGTTGCTTGTGTGCCTGCCGTACTTGTCTCGGTTGACGTACCGGAACTATTTCCACACCCTGTAAACATCGTTAATGCCATAATGGCTATCAATAAAATACTTAATATTCTTTTCTCCATCAATATCTTCTCCTTCTTAACAGTTCTCTAAAATTCGATAAGACATATTCACCCATCGCCTAAGCTGTTCACATGAATCTATTTCATTTGAAAAATGATGGCCTTCATACTCGCTTGCCATGAACCCTTTAAACCCGGATTTTTTAATAATTGGAAGGATTTTATCACAAGGTATCGTGTGATCCACCTCGTCTTCTTCCAAAAACCAGAACTTCCCATGAATGTACACCGTGTAAGGCAAAATCATGTCAAGCCACTCCAAATGTGCTTGACCATTTCCGTATGTATGGAAAACATCATTAATGAAATTCTTTTCCGCATCTTGATAATCTCCGGCCAGTAAAGCTTCTTTGTCAATGCCCGCTTTATGCTTTGCCACAATCTCAGCGACCTTTTGGGGGCGACAGCCAAAATCCTCCACCGCCTGAATCAAATCAAGTTTATGCGGTGTTTCTGCAAAAATGCTAAAGTCCGGCACAACCCCTAAGTAACCTTCCCCGCCTTTCATGATTTCTAAGTATTCTTTCCAGACAGGCACTTCTGGATTGTGCGGCGCATGCATTTCAATGGCTAGAATAATCCCAATTTTTTTTGCATATGGCTGCATCTTTTGATAGATGGCTGGCGATATTGCATGTTGTGTTCTTACTATCTGAAATCCCATGTATTTTGCATAACGCATGTCATTGATTGTCGTCTGAATGATTTCTTCTTCATTAAGATCCCTGTTCCAATGCGCACCCATATCTACATATGCACTATAGCAGACAGGTGTCAAATGATACTCACAAAGCAGTCCTTTGAATTCATCCATCCATTCTTTGGATGGGTGCGGATACTCCGGTATCATCTGGCATGCAACTAGTTCGATACCCGTATACCCCATTTCCTGCGCTTTCTTTAGGCAGCCTTCTAAATCAAGAACTCCTGTCGTATATTCAGCCGACAGTGCATATAAGGTTAAACATAGTTCAATATCGTTTTTCATAATGAATGAACCTCCCCTGCCACCAAAAGTTTTTTCGTATCATCTGAATCAAGCACCATATAGTTGCCGAAATATCCTGTATAAGGAATGCGATGACGCATTTTTATCTCTACTTGATGTTCTCCTTCGGATATTCCACCGTCTTTTAGTATCAGCAGTTTTGCTTTGTCTAAAGTAAACCAGTATTCCTGATACAGATCCTTAAGCTGGGATATTAAAAACTGTTTTCCCATAAGGTTAAAATAAATTTGATTTTCCGGTATCTGCTCATCGTCAAGATATACTTCAAAACGTTCTATGCAGCTTAAGTATGTTCCCCGATAAGAAGGATACCGGCAGCAAATCACATATCCCAATATGCACTCGCCTGCCCGGTAATTGCTGATTTGATCTTTTTCACTAATTAATAAGCGATTATAAGATTGAAATTGAGCCATAGTATTCCTCCTTTGCTTAATCTGACTATAGCATAGTTTTTTTTCCAATCTTCTTCAATTTCATTTTTCATTTGTTTTGTATATATAATCCGCCTTTTTCATTTATTGTTTCATTTGTTTCTGAAACATATCCATTTACTATATATGATTCTTGTCCAATTGTGTAATTCATATGATTTTGTTTTGTTATTTTTGTTAACTTTTCTTATATTACATCAGATTTTATGTACATTTTAACCTTTTATTATTCAAAAAGACTAAAATTATATTTTTTATTTTATTTTTCTATAATTTCATTTACTTTTTTCTTATTTATGTTACAATGAAACAAAAAGCCATGGAGAATAGATATGAAAGAGAAAAAAGCTACGATTTACGATGTCGCCAAGTTCGCCGGCGTCTCAACCGCAACCGTTTCTCGGGTGATCAATCATCCCGAACAGGTACGGCTTGGCACGAGACAACACATTTATGACGCAATGAAACAGTGCTCATTTAACCAGAAACGTTCGTATCAAATGTCTTCACAGCTCAAGCAATCGGTATCAAAGTCAAAGTGCTTTTTGCTGTGCATACCCACCATTCACAACCCGTTCTATAGCGATATTGTCGAAGGGGCAACCAGTGCTGCTGCCAATCACGGCCATCACCTTCTGGTAGATACACTTTCGATCACTACAATTAACATAGATGCTTTTCTTTTTATGATAAAATCATATCAGATTGATGGGATAATCCTCATGCTCGCCCTTCCTGATGCCCTTTTAACCAAGCTATATCAGAATATTCCCTTAGTGCAATGCAGTGAATACAACGAAGCATTTTCCGATATTTCCTATGTCAGCGTTGATGATACTTCAGCAGAGTATAAAGCAACTGAATATGCGCTGTCAACCGGTCACCAAAAGATTGCTTTTATAACCAGTATTCTGGGGAATCACTATGCTAACCGCCGGTACACGGGTCTTCAAAGGGCTTTAAACAACGCTTCTGTTCACCTTCGGCCCGATTGGGTTATCCAGCTTCAAAAGATAGATTTTTCTTTGGCGTACAATGCCGCCCTCAAACTGTTATCTAATCCTGATCACCCTGATGCCATCCTAACCGTCTCCGACACATTTGCTGCCGCCTGCATTCGCGCCGCAATGCATTTAGGTATTAAGATTCCTCAGGATTTAATTGTCGTCGGATTTGACAATACTGATATCACAACGCTTTGCTCACCAACGATCACCACCATTAGTCAGCCTCGGTTTCAGCTCGGTTACGCCGCTTTTGAGATGCTCCTGCACGAAATAGAATTCCCTCAGGCCGATAAGCAGCAGCTTCTTCTTCCTACCGAATTGATTATTCGAGAATCAACAATAGGCAGTCCAAACTAAGTGAACTGCCTATTGTTCTTGTGCATTACTGCATTTGATAGATAATATCAATATGCTGAATCTCGTTGATCTTAAGCATTGTTTCTATTTCTAATTCATTCGCCGTCACCTCATAGGTAAGAATGGAAATTCTCGGAACACTTATCTGCTTTAAGTAAGCAATGTCTTGGCTGCTCAAATTTTCTGTCATTCCCATACGCTTCCATTCTGCCTGAACGCTGCCATTTTCTTCATTCATGGAACGTGTTTTTATTAAATACTTTCCATTTTTAACATCCCTAATCCTAAAATGGCATTTTATACTTTCGCCTTCCAAAAGATTTTCCTGCTCTTCGATTGTAATCTCATCTTCTTTCACCGCAAAGTACTTATAATTAAAGTGCGCATAATTATGGCATACAATCGAATAAGTATTCTTAAGGTCAGTCGTCACAATGCTATGCTCTCCTTTACCAAGCAAATAATCTTCCAAATAATTCATGAAGGATATCCCATAGAAAGCCGGCTTGCGTATTCCGTCTTTGGATAACAGTCCACAGCTGCCATCCAATAAAAAATTGGTGTCATAAAACTCTGTAAATAAATCAGATCCCATCCAATATCCAACCAAATCTACTTTTTCTACTGTGTCGATAAGATTTTTCACAATATAGGCACCCTTAAATGCACTGTCATTAAAGCAATTACGGTTCGAAACTGTAAAATTCCACTCTGATATATGTATTTCCGGTATCATAAAGCCAGATTCAAACAGTATCTTGCGTGCATATTCAATATAATTGCGCATATATTTCTGTTCACGGGAATGCCGATAATTATACCTTGTTCGCTCCCCGGAAATCATGTCATAGTCTTCCGGGTCATACGGATAGCTATACAAGGACAAAAAATCCGGACAATAACTACGCTGTTTCCATTGACTGACGACTTCGGTAAAATAATATCCTTCGTCCCTGTTTAGACCCGCTCCGCCAACTCGAATATTTGATGAAAAGGATTTTATTGTCGTATATGCCGTTTCAAAAGTTTCAAAATATGCCTCTAGATCAGCTTCCCTCGGATCCTTCCATTGTTCAAAATACCATTCCTCAACAACATGCATTCCATAACGGTTCACACAATGTTTCAGTAATTGTACTAAAAAATCCCGGTACTCCTCCTGATTGGCAAAGATATTCTCCCGCTCTTCTGCCAACATATATAAGTCAATATTTTTCAAAAGGCGTAAAGGCTTGAAGCCCATTTCGATATATGGCTTTAAACCATTCTCCTTCAAAAAATCAAGGATGGCGCTTAGTTTAGAGAAATTATACTTCTTACTGATATCTTGATTATACAAGAACATTTCAGGTGCATAAATATCCCAAAAGCGAACATATGAAAAGCCCAGCTGCTCCTTTAGAAGTAAAATATGCCTCTGCATATCGCCTCTTAGCAAATCTTTGGCTAAGCCTCCATTGATCATTAAGCACCAGTTCTTTTTATATAGTTTTCCATCTGCGGCATTCACTATAATCCTGTGAATATTCTCTTCTGTCTCGCGATTCTTGCCTTCTTGCCCAGTCAAATAATTCTGGATCCGCAAAGACAAGTCCACAGCCTCCTCCTCAGCCTCGTCACCGGCCTTCGATTGCCGCATCTTCCTTCGATATTCTGAGGGCGTCACCTTATAAGCCTTTTTAAAAGCCTTGTTAAACGCCACTGTATTCGGGAACCCATTATCTAAAGCAATCTTCATAAATGTCTTAGGGGTATACATCATATCATTCAGCGCATGCTTAAGGCGCACTTTGGTCAGTACATTCACGAAATTCTCGCCGGTTTTCTTCTTGATATATTTCGATAGATACGCTGCCGAAAAATAAGTCTCTTTCGATAATTCCTCCAACGTGATGACGTTATAATAATTATCATTAATATAGCTCATTATCTTATGAAGTCGATTCTCATCCTCATTCCCATGCAATCGTCCAACATCTTTTTTTCGAAATAAAAAATCCGTACACAGTAAGTAGAGCAGCTGATAATAATACACATTAAGCCTGATCGCTTCTTTACTATCCTTATTATAATAATTACTGACGAAACCTCGCAGTATTTTCTTCACTTCTTCATTCTTTTCATTCTTATATAGAGCCGAATTGCAATGTATCTCATTCTCAAATAATTCCCCATACTGGTTCACCACATGATAATGCATTGCCAAACATCCCCAGAGCCCTGCTTTCGTCATCGCCACGGAATGAATCTCTTTTGAATTAACGACAATAAAATCTTCCCGCTTTAACAGGAATGAAATTCCATTCACTATAACTTCTGCTTCACCTTCCAAAATATAAATTAATTCCAGATGCTGATGGCTGTGCTCCATTATTGATTTCTCATCTAAAATCACAAAGTCCATCAGTCGATTATCGCTTAAATGTAATGCATTCAACCTGATTCCCTCCTTTCATTCCTCCGCTAGTGTTATATGAAGATATTGCACTTCTTGCGGTGCTAAAACAGTTTCGATGGACAACACATTATCTTTCACCTCACAAGCTGCAATCTGTATCCTTGGCACACAGATATGCTTTAGATAGTCAATTTCAGATTTACTGACTTTTGCAGGAAATCCCATCTGCTCCCACTCACTGTGTATGCTGCCGTTTTTGTTGCTGATTGAATGGGTCTTCACTGTATAAATACCGTTCTTTACATGAGTTATACGAAACCGGAATTGTTTCTCATCATTGCTTTCGTAATCATCCGAATGTCCAGCTATTTCCTGATTATCCTCAGCCTTAAGAATATATTTTAGACTAGGCCGTTTAAAATTATGACATATCATAGAATAATTATTCTGCTCGCTGATCGTAACTGCCGATTCACTGTCTTTGTACAACAGATCTTTTCCAAGCCTGCCCAGCAATGCAAATGCATAGTACGCCGGTTTTTTTAATCCATCGCGTGAAATAAGTCCATTTCCACCATTTAGTATAAATTCGGTATCTATATATTCTGTCAGAAGATCCGAGGCATACCAGTATCCCATTATATCTAATTGATTAATGCATTCAAGAACATTCTGTACGATATAAGCCCCTTTGAAGCATCGGTCATTTAAAGGATTACGATCCGATACTGTAAAATTCCATTCAGTCAGAAAAACGTCCGCCCTCCCAAAGCCTGCATCAACAGCAGCTTTATTGAAAGCCTCAACTTGTGTAAGTGGGCTTTGATGAGTCTCTCCGCTTATAACAGCCGTATATGGATAGCAATATACACTGAAAAAATCTGGGTGATAACTTCTTTTATGCCATGCATGCAGCAGCGATTTGTAATCGCTGTCAGTTACAGAAATTCCGCCGCCGCCCAGCCGGATATTTTGCGATATCCGTTTGAGCCCACGAGATGCCGCTTCAAAGATATCAAAATACCCAGACCAATCCGTTTCGTTCACCTGCCGTGGGTCAATCCATTGTTCAAAATACCATCTTTCAAGTACATCTACACCATACCGTTCACTGTAATGCTTTGCAAGTGCAAAGATAAAATGCTCATAATCCGACGTTGTCTTAAACAGTATTTCTTTCTGCTGGGAGACCAAAAAATGATGACCGCCATCGGCCAGGCGGAGCAGAAGGACAGGCTTAAAACCCAGTTCAATAAATGGTAACAAATCATTTTCAATCAGAAAATCAAACAATCGATCCAATTTCGTAAAATTGTACTTATCCTTATTTTGTTCGTGTGATAAGAATGTGATCGGCTCATATAAATCCCAGAAACGAACATACTGAAATCCCAACTCCTTTTTCATTAAAATCAGCTGTTCGCGCATCTCGGCATTAAATAATGCGTCTGACCTGCCTACATTAATCATTTTATTCCAATATTTCGTATATTGCTGCCGTCTATTGGCGTCGGCTTCAACCGTAACACTTACATTTTGTTTCTGCTGATGCTGTTTAAAATAATCCTGAACGCGCAGAGTAAGCACGGTATCATCAGCCATCTTGGTATTTGCTAAAGGATGCTCACGGCGCCATTGTTCAACAAAAACCGAAGGCGTTGTCCCATACTTGGCACGAAAAGCCTGGTTAAATGAAGCTGTGTTAGGAAACCCATCATCCATTGCAATCCGTGTGATCGACTTATCCGCCTTCTTCAAGTCCTCTACTGCGTGCTCTAATCTGATCTGACACAGATATTTTGAAAAGCTCATGCCAAAATGCTTTTTGAAGTATTTTGACATATAGGATGGCGAAAGAAACAATGTCTCGGCCATCTTATTCAGTGTAACGGGTTCCCGATAGTTGCTTTGGATGTAATATTTGATTTCATCCAACTGTATCTTTTCATCTAACTTCCCGTCCACATCAGGCTGCCTTACATCAATTGTAAACCGCAATACAAGTTGATTTAAAAACATATAGTAAAGACTCTCAATATATAGGCAATTCACGTCTTTGGCTAAAATTTGCCAGTTGAAGATTTTCTTAAGCAGAATCTGAAGGTCTTCGTAGTCCGCGCCTGTTCTATGTACCGAGTTACACTCAAAAACAAGCGGTATCCGGCCAACTTTGCGGCTCAGCTCGTAATATCTGATATGCATGACAACATATAATACATCAGCGGATGCTTCATATGCGTGTGCAGTGTTTGGGTTGATCACCATAAAATCTTCCGCTTCAAGACGGATTATTTCATCCAGAAGCGATAGATCCACATGGCCATTCAAAACGTAAAATAACTCCACATCAGAATGCTGGTGTGGCATCTCGGCTCTTTTATCATAGTAATCGAAAGTAATGATCGAACTATTCCAAAAGAGGTTACCTAACGTCCCGGACTTCGTTTCACGCTCTTCTTCATGAATGTCCGGCTGCACAAAGCCGAGCCGCTCCATTGCCTTAAGAACCCGCCTGCGTGTCTGCATGGCCACTTGTCCTTTGTGGCTAATCACACGAGATACCGTAGCCGGAGATACGCCCACTTCACTCGCAACATCATAGATCGTCGTCTTGTTTCCCTTCTTTTTTTCCATCGCTGATTCCTTTTCAACTTTAGTATGTATTAAAGTTTATTATATATTCCAGAAGAAATAAAAACAAGCCGTTTTACTGTCTTGTTTCAGAAATGATTTTCAAGCAGCATTAAAAAGTCACGAAACTCTAATTCTATTATCCGAAATTCTGATAGTATCTAGAAATCACCGGTTGTATACTGATAATCGAAACTATAATAGCCCAAACGATAAAAGGAGCGAATTTCAATGTATGAAACACATATTTTAACCGATGTAGGCTGCCGAAGTGTATGGGAGAGCGGAAAAAAAGTTGGCTATGCTGTGAATATCAAAATTAATTATTACCGCGGGCTCCCGCTCAGCTGTGTTGATGAAATCTCACTGTGGGTTGATGAAGAAAAAGTAGATTCATCAATGATCCATGTTCAACACAGGGGCCACGAATATCCTTATGAACAAATACGAGCCGATGATTTTCCAACCGATTTCTACTGGGTATTCGGAGAACATCTGCGCATCGTCGTCAAAAAAGAAGGTGGCATTAAGCAAGGCGCCCATAACGTGAAGCTACGACTGGGCACGAGGCGCAGTTATACACCGACAATGGTCTCAACTTGCGAAAAAACACTGATTTTTGCTTAAATATTGTATTGGAGAGAAGATAAATGATGAAAACAGAAAACGAAATCAAATTAGGCGTATCCTTGTATAGCTATCAAGATAATTATTATTTCAAAAAACATGACTTAGAGGGCTGCCTTGCAGCGGCGGCAGGTGCTGGCGCAACAGGAATTGAAATTTTTTCCGATGCCATGATACCAGAATGGCCTTATATTTCAAGTGAATTCATCGACCGCTGGAAGGGCATGTTAGTGCGTTATGGCCTGGAAGCCGTATGCCTAGATCACTTTTCCGACAGGGCGATGTGGCACAATAAGCTGCTCACTGACGATGAAATGTTTGAGCGCGGCGTGATGTATCTTAAAGCAGCGAAAACGCTTGGCTGCAAGTATATCCGACTGCTGCATGACGCACATATCGGCAAAGGTTTTAGCGCCTATGAGCTGACCACTCCGGCCATCGTAGAACGGCTGCTTCCTGTCGCACAGGAATATGACGTCATCATGGCACTGGAATGCCACGCACCGAGTGGCGTGGATGATCCGGTACAGGAGACGTATCTTAATGTGGCCGACCGGCTTAATATTCCATATGTAGGCCTGCAAGCAGACTTTAGTACATATGAATATTGTATGTCCTCTGCTGATCTTGAGCTTTGTGTATACAGGGGCTGTACGAGAGAAGTATTAAAGCACCTCCGCAACAAACAACGTGAAGCATATTTTGCGGGTAAGCCATTTGTATTTGAAGATATCCAAGATGATTTCAAAAACATGGTGTTATCAGAGGAAGATAAAAAATACCTTGATCCTACAAGCTTTGTTTACAGTGATTCCTCTAAATTTGTCGGCGGCAATTCTTATGATGGTCAATTCAAGCCATCTGATTGGGCAAAAGATTATCAAACCCTTAAGGATTATGCCTCAAAGCTGGTGTACTGCCATGGTAAATTCTATGATATTGACGAAGATGGTCAGGTGGATAACATGGATTACCCTAAAATCTTTGATGCATTAAAAACTGGTGGGTATAATGGGTACATCTGCTCTGAATTTGAAGGTAACAGACGCTTAAATGTACTCGGCTGGTGCGATGAAATAAGTTATGTCAACAAGCATCATAAACTCATGAGGAAATGCTTGGAGTGAAACTTAGAATCCGTCACGCTCTATTGCCAAATCATGCGTTAGATTCTGCGGCGGGCTTATACCCGCCCTTTTTCAGCCTCCTACAATTAGCAACTCTGAATGCGGCTCCTTAGCATCTGCATTATAAACAGCAATCCCATGAATATCACTGCTCCGGTCTGAAAATGCGGGAAAAAGAAATCCCCATTCCGGCATACTTAGTTCATAATCACCATGAAACGGGCAGATGGCACATATGATAAAACGATATACTTCTTCTGACTCCCATAGCCTTGCTTTGTCCTTTGCTTTTAACGGAACATCATAGCTTCCATAAAACAAATAGACAGCATACTGCTCTTTTGAATGATATCTCTCTCCAATCACTTCATAGAAGACATCTAGTAATGCATCGTTTTTAAGTTCACACTCCTTAAGAGCCATTAGCATCTGCCACATGCCGCCTGCCCGCTCCTCTTCTTTTTCAAACTGAAAGCTCATTAAATTTACATTTGTGTCGGAAAAAGGGATTGCTTTTGCAATAGCCAAATTCGTTGCCTGTTCTTTTGATGAAAGATTCAAAAAGTGAACGTTAAAGCTTCCATCCACAAAGCCTTCCTTCTCAAAGTATGCTCCGGCAATTCTGGTAAAGCAATTTCTTTTCAAGGTCATTCTTCTTGTCAGTTCCAACATGTCTTCTCTATTAATTCGAGTATCAATTTTCATCTGAAATCTCCTAACAGTGTCTCTTTTCTTCCTTTTCAAAGGTGTTTTTATTATATCAAAGTCAGAAAAAAATATCTACCAGAGAAAACAGCGGAAAGGGTCAGAACCATTATTTTTTTGTGACCGGTATCCAAACTTCATATTTGGCATTTTGTGGGTCGGCGTTTAAGTAAACCTCCATATCCGGGGCGTTAGCATACTCATAACCGGAAGTGGGAAGCCATTCCGTCACGATACGTTTCTCCAACGCCTGAATAGACTGGCCTGTTCCGCTGCCGGTAAACACAGCCCATGAAGCTGCCGGGACGGTGTATTCTTCCAACGTGTCATCAATGGATTTAGAGCTTGTAACCGCAATAAAATACCTCCAATCCTCCTCCTCATTACAGACGCTTACACCCAATAATCCCATCGGCTGCCCGTCCATCATGGCAGCCAATTTAGGGATTGTACCGTCCATAGCGACCTTTTGCCACATTTCCGGTACAATTTCAAAATTCTTATCGATTTCACGATGCAAAGGCTGTGCAACACCTACAATTCGGAACGCCTCTTTTTTCTCAATTCTGTACTCCAATTCTTCCACTCCTTTTACTGTGATTTTAAAACTAATAGGCAGATATGATTTTATGGAGACGCCACCTTTTTTTACAAGTGATGGCGCTACTTTGTGTATAGATTGAAAGGCACGGTTGAACGCTGTTGGGGAGGTATAACCATATTTAATGGCGACATCTATTATTTTTTTGTCCCCGCTCTGTAAATCAAGCGCAGCTAAAGACATACGTCTGCGCCGGATATATTCAGATAAAGATACGTTCGCCATATATGCAAACATTCTTTGATAATGATAAGTGGAGCAATATGCTACTTTCGCAATTTGCTCAAAGGATATGTCCTCCGTTAAGTGTTCCTCGATATAGTTTATTGACTTGTTTAATCTTTCAATCCATTCCATAAAATCAATCTCCTTAGCTTCATTATATATTCTGCATATTTGATTGTCCTCTCTTTTGATGCACAGATTAGAGAGGACAATTTCTCTATAAGGCACACCGGAATATCGTGCACGGCTCTCATACAATTGTAACATGCCTTAGGGGGTGAACGCAAAACGGTAAGTATTTTAAAAAGGCAGGTGAGATTTATGGCTAATGCAACCTATTATCACTCTGAATATCTTGAAATTATACAGCTCAATACCAATTTTCATATTCGGCGCTATGCGGACAAGATGATAACTAAATACGCCATTGGTATCCTTAGAAGTGATAAGATGTTTCAACGCTACACCCTCAAATTTTGCATGTGGCGACCAAGATACAGACTCAAAATTAATTTGATTGGACGGTAGTAAAAGTTTACCAGTTTCAAATTTTTCAAATAAATTCATAATGACACCTCTTTCAAATTTTACTTTTAGTGTAAACCGTCAAGCTGATAATTTATAGTAAAAAATTGTTTAATGATCATAAATAATTATTGAAGAAATGTTGTTTTTATAGGATACGCAAACAAAGAGCCTCCAAAGAAGCTCTTTGTTTGAATTATATTATTTTTTACTAACAGGCCTGATCCATTTTCCATACCGCTCCGGGTCGTGATAGAAGAACGCTATTCGGCCAGCTGTTTCATCTAGTTGATAGTCAGTATCAGAAAAGGAGAAGGACTTCATCGCCTGATCCAGCTTTTCGCCGACTGAAGCGCTCTCCTGCTCATAATCAAATGCACCATGTTCAAAGACGATATATTCCGCCTCAGGAACACTCATCAGCAGCATTTGCTCCGGTACCGCCCCGCTCCAGTCAGCGGTCAGCCTTACTCCATAGGCCTCTGCACATCGACCATCTTTTTCAAAGATATGCGCCATAATCTGTCCGCTGAATTTGCCAATGACGCTGTCGTCTCCATCCAGTTTGCCTTTCACGCTGTCCAACAGCCCGCAAATCGTATCGCAATCCTGTCCCGGAATCTTGTCCTGCTTTTCCCAGAAGTCGAAATATCCCTCGCTATCATAATTTTTGATATGCAGGAATTTATGTGCCGGAATAGACACGAAATAGATTTTAATTTCCTTGCTTGATGTGATCATACCAATCTCTCCTAGTCCTAAAATGTAACGGTCAAAGGTGTTGATTTTTGTACGAAGTACAACCGGCACTGGGTTTTTTCGGTACATCTTCGGTGAGATGCCGTAGGTATTTTTAAACGCCCGGGTAAAGGCTTCATGTGAGGCAAAACCGTAATCAACGGCAATATCAAGAAAGCTTTTCTGGGTATCACGGACATCGATCAAAGCAAACGCAAGCCTTCGTAAACGCAGGTAATCCCGAAAAGATATTCCAGAAAGCTCGCGAAATTTGCGTGTCATGTGAAATTCCGAATATCCCAGTCTATGCGAAAGAAAACTAAGTGTCAGCGCATCGTCGTCACGATGCTTGATACTCTCATCAATCTCATCCACCACCATTTGAATCTGTTTGTGCCATTCGTACATAATCATCACCACCGTTCAATTAAAGTATATAAGAACAAGGAAATCGCTATTTGATTTGAGTTGCTTCCTTTTCACCTAAATACGACCATGTCATCCCGTTATCATCTGATGTGAACAGTCCATGGCAGCCACCATGATAATCACCGCCGTCCGCTCCCTGTCCGACTTCCATCATCAGTTGATTACCATCATAGTAGGGCATCAATGGATAGTCAAACGGAGTGCCGAAATAATCAGGTGTCAACTGCACCTCAATCACCGGCAGTTGAAGCTTTGTGAAGGTTTTTCCACCGTCCTCAGTGCGGTACAGGTCACCATAACTTCCGCCACTATGAGCTAAGCTTGCAAACCCTAAATCTTTATTAAGGAAAGTCAGTCCATATGCGATGCCGCCTTCACCTAAAAAGGGGGCATCATTTAGCACAGTCCAATTTATATCGTCCTCTGTTTTTTTCAAAATATAGTAGCGTGATCCCAGCGCGGCATCCACAACTTCCAACCGATAGGCTAAAGTATCTGTATCATAATAATCCAATGAACCATCACTGTTTTCTATAAGCATTCCCACCTTGCTGCCATTTGACGCCACATCATTAGAGTCTTCCACCTGGTATTCATCAAGCAGCTCTGCCGCCTTTGCGTTAGCTTCCGCTACTTTGTTAAGAGAATCTACAGGGATGTATCTGATTGGATAATAGCTCAATGAATCCCCGTTATCACTTAATATTTCACCGTTTGGAAGATCAGAAATATAAACAGACACGGTGTAATTGGTAATAGCGGCACTGGCTATGGATTGTTCCGCTGGGACTGTTTCGCCTGAAGGATCGATATATGTAATGCCATTAGTCTGATAACCCCAATCACGAATACCCATATATAAAATGCCATAGGTGTCATATCCATATCCTATCCATGGTTCAATTGACTCCTTTATATCAATACGTTCAGATACTTCCAACAATGGTGCGAGAGATTTTGCCTCAAAATAACTATCGTCTACATTACCATGGAGATATACCGTTATTTTTTTAGTGTTCTTACTGTTGTAGGAAATAAGAAAGCTTTCCGTTTCGCCCTCTTTATTTTTCCCATATAAATATGTGTCAAAGTCAAGGATCGTGCCGTCTGCGGAAAAATTCAATTCAAACTCGCTGCTCATATACAAGTCATCCGGCAGGGCAATATTCTCTTCGATGTTGGTCAAGATACCTTGAATACCGCTTTCATATAGATTATCATTTACCAATGTGATTGTGCGTTTATCTCTTAAGTCCTCCAGCCACCAGGCAAGGTGGCCACTTAAATTGCTTGCACTTGAAACCACCTGACTGCCGAAGGTCAAAGTGATGCCAAGAAGAATTAAAACGCTGACAGCTTTATATATCCGGCTGCCTGTAACACGGGATTTGAACTGGGCATTATAATCCTTTTTCTTTAGACGAACAAAAAATAGAATTAGCCAAAAAACAAAGAAAATTCCACACGCCGCCAGCAACAGACCATACATTCTGAGATTTCCATATTTACATAAACGGGCAAATATGAACCATGAAATGCCATAAACAATTATAAAAACAGGGTGTAAAAGCATCCTGATAAACAACCGCCCTGCGGTTATTGCTTTATTATTCCTATCCATCGGCGTCGTCCTTTCTCTACTTTTGTTTCTTCTGTTGTTTCATTTGACGTGAAACAGAATCTTTCAGGTGCCTTACTCTTTTAAAGTCCGTGGCTAACACCCGCCCATCCGGCAAAACATATACTGTGACATCCAAAGACGACAAATATGTATAAGGATCACTATTTACTCGCTTCGTTTGGAAACGCACTGCTTCCCCCGATATAGGATGAACATATTCAACCAAAAGATATAGAAGTGTCGTATCTGCATGAGCCTCCTCATCATATCCGCCATCTTTTCTTGTTACATCAACTATTCTACCATTACATTTTCTTCCGTTCTCTTCAAAATACTCATATCTTCTCTTTATCTTTATCGTACGAATACCGATAAACATGATAACCAAAACATCGACAAGTATAATGATAATGCCTAAAACAAGAGATTTATCAGGGCTAACGCACCACCCTGCGATTTGCATTATACCAAAAACAATCATTGCGAGTCTTAATGTTTTGTTGTAGAAGGATAACGATTCTTCACAATATCTGAAGTAAATTTTAATTGTCATCGCCTAATCTCCTTGTGATCTTTTTACTTTTCCTGTTAAGACAGGTAGTTCCCCATTTTGTGACTTGCTTATTACAACTGCTAGACTATCATAAAAAGAAAACCTCGTCAATGGCTTTACTTATCAATCAGCACGTACATTATAGGCTTCGGATAGCGCATGGTCGGGACGATCTTTGGACTCTTTGGCCGTATCGGATTTCCCTGCCATGGAAAGGTTTACATCCTTAAATTCCTACAGCTGTAATATATAATATATTACAGCTGTAGGAATTTAAAGTCAAGTATATTTTATAAAGGATGTACTAGCTTTTTTGATTTATGTTCCCAGAAAGTTTCAGAGTGGAAAATTAATTGTTATTGTCGTTCCGACATCAGTTGTACTTTCTAAGGAAGTCGTTGCGCCGTGGTAGGATGCAGCATGCTTTACAATAGAAAGTCCTAATCCTGACCCTGATCCTCCAATCTCTTTCGAGCGGCTATTATCGATGCGGTAAAAACGTTCAAAGACTCTGTCTTTATGGGCTAGGGGGATACCAACTCCGGTATCAGATACCGATAATTCTATCTTCCCGTCCTCCTTTTTTACCGAAACCGTTACTTTTCCATGATCTTTATTATATTTGACCGCATTGTCACAAAGGTTGTAGATCATCTCTTCTAAAATTCTGCTAATTCCAACAACCTCCGCATGTTCTCCCATTAATTCGACAGAAATGTTTCTTAGTTGCGCCTTGTCTTTTAAAAGCCCGATCATATCCTCTGCTATTTTATACAGATCAACAGGTTTCTTCTCATCCGGCACCAAGTTTTCATCAAGTTGGGATATCTTGATGATATCATTGATAAGTGTGATCAGCCGTCCTGATTCCTTATAAATATTTTCTGCGAACTTTGGAATGTCTTCATTTTTTACCATTCCGTTCATGATAATCTCAGAAGTGCCGAAAATGCCCGTCAGTGGGGTTTTCAACTCATGTGAAACATTAGAACTAAATTCGCGGCGAAGGGTATCCCGTTTTTCTTTCTCTGTGACATCTAAGATAACCATGACGATGCCGGAAATGTCCTTATGATTATATACAGGATTGGTAATAACCTGATAACAATGATCATTCAACACAAGCACCTTAACACTATGCTCTCCGTTAAGAGCTGCATGAACAGCATTACGAAATTTTTCACTTCTGTTAAAGGTTAATATGTTTTTGTTTTTTATATCTTCATTTATATTAAAAATCTTTAATGCGCTCGTGTTATAAGACAAGATGTCCGCCTGATTATCCGTAATGATCAGACCTTCTCTCATATTCTCGGTGATCATGGTGAATTCATTCTGCTTTCTATGAGCGTCTGAAATCTGCATGGTGATGTCCTTGTCTAAATCATCGATTTTAGCCAGCAGAGGCGAGAGTTCCTCATAAATCTCATTGCTTTCGGGATTTTCAAGGTCAATTTCGTTGATGGGCCTGACGATTCTCTTTGACATTGCAGAGGCAAGCAATGCTGAAAGAATAACGACAATGATCATTATCATTAAGATCGGCGGCAGCATGCCGAAAATCAAATTCCATCCGGTATACTGTGTGTTGGAAACCCTGATAACCGTTCCGTCATCTAATTTTCTCGCATAGTATATTGTCTTTTCAGAAAGCGTTGAGGAATAGCGCGAGGAGCTCCCAAACCCTTTTTGCAGCGCCTCAATGAATTCCTTACGATCGGCATGATTTTCCATATCGTCGATATTCGCCACATTATCATAGATCACCGTGCCGTTAGGATCGATCCAAGTGATGCGGCTGTCCGTACTGTCCAAATTATCAAAATATGAAATTCCTTCGTTTGTCAGACCTTGCGAAATATAAACCGCTTGATTTTTAAGCTCACCGGTCAGTTGTTTTTCAAAATAGTTATACAACACTCCCAAAATGAGAATAGTGCAGGCGATCAGGGTTATTGATGCGATCAGGATAAAGTTTCTGAATATTTTTTTGGTCATCGCTCCCCTCCGATTTTGTATCCAATCCCGCGGACAGTCTCAATCATATCTCCGCATTCTCCCAGCTTTTGGCGGAGTGTGCGGATATGAACGTCAAGCGTTCTGTTTTCGCCGTCAAAATCATACCCCCATATTCTATTGAATATCTGATTTCTAGAAAATACGGCTCCGTCATTCTCGATAAGCAAACAGAGCAGTTCGAATTCTTTTAGTGCAAGCGTAACTCTTTCTCCGTTTACCTTTACAACATGTTTTGACGGGCATACGTAAAGTCCGTTGATTCTATATTCATTTTTCCTTTCATCATTACCGGTCCGCCTAAGCAAAGCTTTGACTCTGGAAATCAGTTCCATAACGCCAAACGGCTTTGATACGTAATCATCGGCGCCACTGTCAAGCCCGACTATTTTATCATATTCCGTTCCCTTAGCTGTCAGCATAATGACAGGAAGATGTTTTGTTTCATGCTTTTCCCTGATTTTCCCAAGTATTGTAAGACCGTCTTCATCGGGAAGCATGATATCAAGCAATATAAGATCCGGCTGTTTTAATGCAATTGTCTCCCAGAAGTCAATGGGTTTTGAAAATCCTTCGACTTCCATCCCAGAGTTGCGGAGTGCATAAACAACAAAATCCTGTATGCTTTTGTCGTCTTCCAGCAAATAAATTAGACTCATTTTGTCCTCCCATTATTCTATAAATAAAGAAACTGTTTTCGCTATCATCACATTTATTTAGGGCTGATAATTATATAATATAGTATATAATTGACAGTTTCAAGATTAATCTATTGCAAATTTATGATATTTGCCAGTAATGGAATAGATCACCGTCTCAGATATATTGACTGCATGATCACCAATTCTCTCAAGATATTTTGCAATCATTAATAAATCCATGGTCTGCTCTCCATTGCTCGCATCATCTCTTATGATCGCTATCAAATCCCTTTTAACCCGATCAAAAAAGCCATCTACAATATCATCCTGCATGATTACCTCGCGCGCCAGCTTCAAGTCGCTTTTAACAAAAGAATCCACACTGTTCGTTACCATTTTTATAGCCGCTGCTGCCATATCTTTTATCGGAACTCTATCAATCGCGCCTTTGCCTACAAACTTCGTGATTTCAGCAATATCGACCGCTTGGTCACCGATCCGTTCCATATCTGTTATCATTTTCAATGCGGAAGAAATCATGCGTAAATCCTTAGCGACCGGTTGCTGCCGCAAAAGCATCTTCATGCACACAGACTCTATATCCCGTTCTTTTTGATTAATTTCCCTTTCAATCGCATCAACCTTATCAAGAAACGCTTTTTCATCCCGAATGACATTTAGAACCACGTTATTGCCGGGAGAAAAGCCTCCCGCATTATGATTCAAAAGATCATGGATTGTGATAGCAATGGCTTCTTCACAAAGAGAGCCCATTTCTATCAATTCCAAATGGAGCCGCCCCAGCTGTTCATTAAATTCTGATCTCATTATCCAAACCTCCCTGTAATATAGTCTTCGGTGCGCTTGTCTTCCGGTATGGAGAATAAGGTTTCGGTCTTTCCGAATTCAATTAAGTCACCCAAGAGAAAAAATGCGGTTTTATCAGAAATTCGGGCGGCCTGCTGCATATTATGGGTGACGATTATAATCGTGTAGTCCCGCTTGAGCTGAGACACAAGTTCTTCGATTTTTAAAGTAGATATCGGGTCAAGCGCACTGGTCGGCTCGTCCATGAGTAAAACGTCGGGCTTAACGGCCAATGCTCTTGCGATACAAAGCCGCTGTTGCTGGCCGCCCGAAAGCCCCAGTGCACTCTTTTTAAGCCGGTCTTTCACTTCATCCCAAATAGCTGCGTCATGTAGGGCTTTTTCCACAATCTCATCTAGCTTCACCTTATTTTTTAAGCCGTGAACCTTAGGACCGTAAGCGACATTATCGTAAACGCTCATCGGAAATGGATTGGGCTGCTGGAACACCATTCCTGTTTTCTTGCGGAGAATCGTGGTGTCCACTTTTGGGTCATATATGTTTTCTTTATCCAGTAGTACCTCGCCGTCAATTCGCACACCGTCAATCAGATCGTTCATCCGGTTGAGCGTTTTTAGGAAAGTTGATTTACCACAGCCGGAAGGGCCTATCAAAGCGGTGATTTCTTTTTCCCCGAGGTTCATATTAATATTTTTAAGCGCATGATTCTGCCCATAATGCAAATTCAAGTTTTTTGTGATAATTTTAATCTCCACTTCGCTTAAGCCTCCTTTACTTTTTCCTTGAAACATCGAATTTCCTCGTCAGAAGCCTCGTCATAAAGTTAATGATTAAAACGATAATGAGAAGCACTGTGGCAATACCGAAGGCAATTTCGTATTGCCCTTTAGACATGTTGAGGTATAGTTGAACCGAAAGCGTGCCGCCTGATTCTAAAACTTTACCAAACAACTGTCCGCTTTTGGGCAAATAGTAGCCGCTTCCAGCAGTAAACAACAAAGCCGCTGATTCGCCCACAATTCGCCCAACAGCCAGAATGATCCCTGTGATAATGCCCGGCATGGCGGACGGCAGAAGAATCGTCCTGATCATATACCATTTTGTCGTTCCAAGACCAAGCGCTCCGCTCCGGTAACTCTCCGGAACTGTTTTAAGAGCCTCTTGTGTATTTCTTGTAATAAGCGGCAATATCATCAACGTCAGAGTCAGGGAGCCGGTGAGGATGGAGTAGCCAAAGCCTAGGGCTATTCCGAAGAATACCATGCCAAACAAGCCGAAAATGATAGATGGTATGCCCGCCAGGGTTTCAGTCGTAAATTCGATCAGTCTGACCAGTTTCCCAGGTTTTGCGTATTCGTTAAGATATATCGCCGATCCAATGCCAATCGGCGTCGCAATCAAGAGCGTGATGACTATAATATACAACGTATTGACGATGTTCCCGGCGATACCGGATGTATCTTTCAAAACGCTGGTTACATTCGTGAGAAATTCCCAATTAACAGTGTTGATTCCCTTCATAAAAACATAACATATGATCCCGGCGATCAGGAGAACAGATATGGCTGCGGATATATAAATAATCATATAAATCAATTGATCCGTTATTCTCTTGTTCTTTTTCATGATACTAAGATCAGTCATCGTTTCTATTCCCCTTTTTCAATAATTTTGTAAGTATGGTATTGATCATCATAATAAAGCCAAAGAGCACAAGGCCAATAGTAAACAAAACCTCCCGATGCGTATCTGCGGCATAACCCATTTCACTGACAATGGCAGTCGTCAAGAATCTGACTGAATTAAATGGCAGCGGAAAGTTGACTGAGCTTCCCGCCACAAGGCTAATTGCCATCGCCTCCCCGATCGCGCGGCCCACACCGAGGACAACAGCAGTAATAATTCCTGATTTTGCTGCCGGTATCTGCACTTTGAATATGGTTTGTATCTTAGAAGCCCCAACCGCTAATGAGGCGGCTTTTAATTGATCCGGCACAGCCCGCAAAGATGATTCGCTGATATTGATTACGGTCGGTAAAATCATGACGGCAAGAACCAATACGGCAGATATCAAATTGGATCCCCCAGTAAATTGGTGGGTTGCTGAGCCTTTGAAAAGCGCCAGCTCAAGCCGGTACATCAAGGGATTTAAAATCATGATGCCCAAAAGCCCATAAATAACTGACGGAATTCCCGCCAGCAGCTCTACCGCTGGTTTTACCACAGCAACCAGCTTTTTCGGAGCCACATCCGCCAAAAATACTGCGCTCAGCACACCAACCGGAACGCCAATTAAAATCGCCAACGTCGTGCCTATGATGGATGTAAATATGACGTATAAAATACCATATCTGGGATTTGCCGCAGTGGGACTCCAGTCGCTGCCAAATAACAGTTCGAGTATCCCGACCTTTGCTAATGCGGGAGTACCATTAATGATCATATATACCGTTATGGAAGCAACGCCTAGGACAGCGAAAAAGGCGCATATTGTAAATATATGATGTGCGATAGTTTCGCTGATCCGTTTTGTTTTTCGGCTTCCTACGATGGATATGGTACTATTTCTCATATTTCGTCCCTTTTCCTGCATTACCTTCATGGGTATTCGTTTAGTCAACAGCAATGAGACCTACCGATTCAACCAGTTCTTTTCCTGCATCTGAATAAATATACTCAAACATAGCCTGGACAAGCTCGTTTTGCTCAGAGATTTCCCCTTTTGTCGCCATGACAAACGGTCTTGAGAGAAAATAATCACCTGCTTTGATTTTCTCGGCGCTTGCCTCAACGCCGTCAAGCTTAACTGCCTTAACCGTTTCATCAACCATGTCAAGCGATATGTATCCGATTGCCCCGGCGGTCGATGCAACTTTGGCCACAACTGTACCTGTGCTGTCAAGTTCAAGGGCATATTGACATTCATCTTCAATCTCAAGAAGCTCTTCAAAAGCCCCTCTCGTGCCGGATCCTGCTTCACGGCCTACCACTACGATTGGCTCATTTAAACCACCTACCTCCGACCAGTCGGCAATTTCGCCTTTATAGATCGAAATCAGTTGATCTTTGGTCAGATCTTCGATAGGATTATCCGGATTCACAACCACTGCGACACCATCAATAGCGACAATGTTTTCTACCGCCCCGGCACCTGTTTCACTGTCTTTTAAATTCCTTGATGCATTTCCGACATCAACACTGTCGGCCAGCAGAGACTCCACACCGGCGGATGAGCCAGTAAACTCGGCAGTCACTGTGACGCTGCTATTTTCTTCCATAAATGCTTCGACTAGCGAATTGGATAGTTTTTCCATCGATGTGCTGCCCGCCATTGTAATTTTGCCGCTTAACGCAGAGCTTGATGATTGCGAGGGAGAATCCACTGATGAATTGTTTTTGCAGGCGGCTAAGCCGAGCGCTAAGACAGGGATCATACAAAGCATTAGCATTCTTGTAATATTCTTTTTCATTTTGTTGGCTCCTTTTTACTGTGTATTTTCTTTATTTAATTATGAACATCACTAGTATACTTTAGGAATGGTTAAATATATAATCGCAATTGTGTTAAATCTATGTTAAATTAGATATTTAAAAAAGCCTTATTTCTCATTTCCCCCTGCATCATCTCTTAAAACTGTTGAAAGATGCCGCTTTTTGGAGTAAAATAGAGTTATAAAACCTTATCGTAACCGTATTTCTTTCATTTGGAGGTATCATCAACGGCAGCATCAAATCACTGGCTAAACAAAAAAAGCGGGGTGACGCTTTCGAGTCTGACGACTAATCCGGCGACGTTCACAATGGGCAGCGAGGCGGTAGAGATCAGGGCGGAGTTTTCCATGTCGGCCGACGCCGTCGCCAAGGCGACGACCCTTGCTCATAACTCGAGCGAAAGTGCCGGATCTAACACGGTCTATACGTTTACCTTTCCCGTAAATGCATCTGGTGCCACGATCGCATCCGCAACCGTTACCTGCGACGAGCAGAATGTAGCTTCGTCGCTAACAGGTATGGGCAATGTGAATCTGACTTTTACCGATGCGGCACTTGCCGCACTGCCTTATGACAAAGACCTTACTGTGATCTACACTGTGATTTACGGCGGACAGACCTCGGTAACGAACACCCGTACTATCCCTGCTTCCCAGATTGCGGCTATGGCAGACATTATTGCCATCCGCCAAGCTAACGGGATTTAGGACGGGGACAAGGTACAGGAAATCGAAATCGTCTACAACTTTATCGGTGCTTTTGATTTTGACAGGGCTGCCTTACAAGCCCAATCCAACCAACGAATAGCGAAAGTCGACATAGCCTAATATGCCATGCCGACTTTTGCATTAAATGTTTTCTTAATTCACCGCCCTTAAGGATCTTGATTTTCTGTCTGCACATGTTATTAACAGGGAGTAGCGGCAAGCTTGTTATCGTTTATCCTATTTTATCTTCCATTCTTTTTGTTTTGCTTATTAGTATTTTATGGACTCTCTCTATTTCACCAAGTATCATTGTGTCCATTGTTTCTAATTTTTTTATACTTCTTTTAATGCCTTTGGTTTCTGTCTCCTGTGTATCCATTCTGTTTTCCATCGAATCCACTTTGTTTTCCATCGAATCCACTTTGTTTTCCATCGAATCCACTTTGTTTTCCATCGAATCCATTTTGTTTTCCATCGAATCCATTTTGTTTTCCATCGAATCCATTTTGTTTTCCATCGAATCCATTTTGTTTCCCATCGAATCCATTTTGTTTCCCATCGAGCCCATCTTGTTTTCCATCGAATCCATTTTGTTTCCCATCGAGCCCATCTTGTTTTCCATCGAATCAACTTTCTTAAGCAGAATGTCCAATTTATCACTATCCGTCATTATTTTATCTCCCTTTCCCTCTTGCTCAGAATTTAATCTGACTTCTTAATTTAACACTAAGTTAAGTGTCATCTATATTTAGATTGTTTTCAATAATCTTTTCTAAATGCTTTGTCAATATCTTATCGCATATTCGTGTAAATATCAATGGATTATAATGCATGAATATATGTCTTCGTGTTAGCGTCCAACGCTTTTACGACACACAGGAAAGCCAACTTCTGTTACCATTTTATTCCTATCGCTTTCAATTGCCGGGGATACATGGTAGATATTGAAATGAGAACCGAAAAACTCATAATGATTATCACTAACTCAAGTTGCAATCAATTCGCCAATTTGAGATATTTGACTATACTCCCCTTCATAGGTCAGCACGACTGCCATCATTGAGGGTATTTCCTTGAATTTCTCTTGTGTTGTGTCAACACCTTTCCTGACAACTTTGCGGAATCTGTTTTATTTCAATACTATATGTGAGGCGGTTCTCATTACTTCGAAGCGCACAAATCGTCGTTTCAAGCTATAACCCGTTTCGTGGTCAACATGCACCGGAACAAGCAGATCTAACTTGTCATAGTGCCTTAGCATGTGAATACTAATTTTTGATAATGTTGAAAAATCGCCTATTCGTAGCACGGACTCATCTCCCTCACTCTAGAGTAACGTTCCATGTACATCAAGAATTATCCCGCTTTTTTTAATTGCCAAAAGAGCCTCCTCAATCTCTGAAAGACTAAGCACTAACGCAAATCTTACATACCCTTCGCCCAGTTCTCCAAAACAATTGCCCGGTGTACATATTACCCCTGTTTTCTCCATTAAGTCATTGCAAAACGCCAGCGAATCAGGATAATTCTCCGGTATTTGTGCCCATACAAACATAGACCCCATTGGAGCCTCCACTTGCCATCCTAAATCACGAAATCCCTGACACAGCTTGTCACCACGTTCTTCATAACATCGGCATTGCTTTTTTACTGAATCTTGCTCACCATTTAAAGCAGCAATAGCCGCATGTTGAAGGGGAAGAAAAATACCGTAATCAATCTTTGACCGCAGTCTTTTAAATCGGCTTATTATTTCAGAGTTGCCAACTGCAAAGGACAATCTCGCTCCTGCCAAATTATAAGATTTTGATAGAGAAAAAAACTCTATCCCAACTTCCATAGCTCCTTTATATGACAGAAAAGATTTTCCTTCTCTCCCATGGAACACCATATCGGAATACGCATTATCATGTATCACCATAATTTCATGGTCTCGGGCAAACTTAACCAAGTCTTCGTAAAACTCATCCGGTGCAGTAACCCCGATGGGATTCAGAGGGTATGATACGATCATTGCCTTTGCTTTTCTGGCAATCTCTGAAGGTATTTCCTGTAGATCTACAATAAAATTATTTTCTTTTAGCAGGGGGTACTTAAATAACTTTGCGCCCGCTAAGAGTGGGCCGTCACAGAAGATAGGATATCCCGGATCAGGAACCAGAATCAAGTCACCAGGGTTACAAAGCGCAAAACTTATGTGAGCTATTCCCTCCTGAGAGCCACTTACTGACATCACACTGTTTCTATCCAATGTGACATTAAACCGCCTCTTGTAATGTGCAATAATAGCCTCTTTAAGTTCCGGTATATCAGATACTGCATATTTATAATTGTCCATATCTCTACATGCATTTATTAGTGCCTCAACAACAGCAGAAGACGGTGGAAAATCTGGGGTTCCAATGGACATATCAAAAATCTTCCGTCCTTGCCTTTGCAGTGTTGTTCGTTTTTGCTTTAATATACTAAAAATTCCAGCCTCAGATTCTTCCATTCTATCCGCAAATAATAGTTTCATCTAAAATCACTTATTCCTTTCTTCTGGTTCGCACTATCAAAACACCATAATTTCTCAATGCATGTTAGCATCTACTAACAAACATGTCAATGGTTTCTACAAAATTTACCACAAAATGCGGGCAATGTACATGATTTGCTGAACCGTTGTCAGTAGAACAGATGAAAAGAGGCATACCTCAAGGGAATATGCCACCTTCACATTTTGTTATATTCAAATATTATATTTCAACAGCATTTCCTGTAAAAAACCATCATTAGTCGTCAGGCGCGCTATTTGATTTGCGCAATTATCCGCCAACATTGCCGCTATCAAATTTAGAATACGGGATTCTCCCTTGGCTTGACCTTTAATAATGCCTTGGCTTATTCCTTGGCTTATGCCTTGACTTACGCCTTGTTTTTTTCCATCTTCAATCATCTCATCTATCGCTTTGCACATGTTGTATCCCCTTTCTACTTTATACCTTTCATGTTGGTGCTCATTGATGAAACGCCTCAGCTTCTTGTCATCCTTGCGGAAACCGCTTAAAAACTCAGCACCTGACATGCCCTTTTGCTTCTTGTTTTGCTTCATTATCGTTCTTAGCTGATCATCATAGCTTATGGCGTCATACATCAGGGCCCTTATCGGCATGGCATAGTTAATCTCTGTTTGGTTCTCAATTCCAATTAATACAAAGTCCATACCAATAGCCGCTTTACGGACAACATCCCGGTACTTGCCCAATGTTCTTACATTCTGGTCCTTGCCTGCCCTCGCAGTTGCCTGGCTATCCTTTTCAGTCAAATCAGAAGCTTTAAGCATATCCTTTCCGACATAAACATTGATCAAATCCGCAAATCGCTCATTGTCCGAAAGAAATTGCTGCATTAAATTGTTTGTCTCTCCCATACTATCTCCTTGTGTTGTTTTGTCGTCAATATAAGAGAAACATTCTGGGTTT
>Ga0153939_1000013_pt1 | contig 80486 bp, 84 predicted proteins | sample TSNJ023MetaG_FD_104734 | JGI IMG/M metagenome (GOLD analysis project Ga0153939, IMG submission 104734) | Attine ant fungus gardens microbial communities from New Jersey, USA - TSNJ023 MetaG | ecosystem: Host-associated > Fungi > Mycelium > Unclassified | place: USA: New Jersey, Brendan T. Byrne... | reverse complement strand
GGTTATATCCTTTCTGAAAACGTCGAGCGTTAGGAAAAATGTACTAATCCACAGCATCTGTAACATTATAGCATTTTATCCTTGGAGAGGGATGTAAATAACTACTACTATATAATACGAGGAAAAATATAATGAAAAAACAAAAGTATTTTATGATTGCAGGAGCATTATTTTTACTGTTCCTACTATTTACAGCAGCAGCTTTAACAGTTGACGTTCATGCGATAGGACCACAACAATCAAGCGTCGGGTTTGCCGCTATAAATGGATTTATGTTCGAATTGCTTGGAGAAAATCTGGTTTGGTACCACCTTACAGACTGGCTAGGCGTTGTGGCAATGCTCGTTGCCTTGGGTTTTGCGATTTTAGGTTTGTCGCAATTAATTAAAAGGAGAAGTATCAAGCGAGTGGATAGCAACATGATTGCCCTTGGTGTATTTTATCTCATCGTGATAGCAGCCTATATTCTTTTTGAAATATTCATCGTTAATTATAGGCCGATTATTTTGGAGGAGGGATTAGAAGCTTCCTATCCATCTTCCCATACGATGATCGTGATTGGTATTATGGCTACCGCCATCATGCAGTTTCATGACCGAATTAAAAATAGGACAATTAGGCTTGTGGCGGAGGTTTTGTCAGTTGCTATTATTGCTGTGACGGTAGTTGGTCGCTTGATATCTGGGGTTCATTGGTTTACCGATATTGTGGGCGGCTTATTGTTGGGCTCGGCGCTGATCATGCTATACTACGCAACTATCAAATACAGAGTGTAAGCTTATCATAATGGGTTCCTATTCCCAAAGCTGTGTAAATTTGTCCGTCATTGCTATTTTGTAAAAAATATAGTATAATTATAATATGATTTATTGGTATTCTTAAATTTTGAAAGTCTGTATGAAGCGCACAGAAAAGACTGGATTTGCAAAATTATTAGAAACAGATAGGGGAACTATGCGAAAATGAGTTAAAACTGGATTTTTATACGGAGGGTAACAAAATGAATATTACAAAAAGAATAATGAGTATTATTCTCACGCTAGCGTTGGCATTTACGCTAATTCCCACTATGCCGATCACGACAAACGCAGCGGCGGCAACCGCAATGGAAACGGGAGCGGGGAGCATAACCGTGGGCGATATTGTCTATTACGGCACATACCCGCAATCGTCCTATACGCCGTTGCAAACGCCGGGCAGTCCCGTGGACGGCGAAACCTATACCGATGCGGACGACACGGAATTTATGTACAAGGACAACTACTATTACAAAATCGAACCCATCGCATGGCGGGTGTTGAAAAACGAGGACGGCAAGCTGTTCGTGATATCCGAAAAAATCCTTGAGTATCACATTTTCAACAGCTATGTTCCTTCAACGACATGGGAAACAAGCAGTATTCGTGCATGGCTCAATGGTTATTCTGAAAACAACCCGAATTACGGCGATAATTTTAACACCAAGGCATTCAATGCGGGAGAACAAGCTGCGATTGCGAACACGCATGTTACCAATAACGTAAGCAATTCTTTTGGGGTCAACGGCGGAAATGATACGAACGATAAAATCTTTTTGCTGTCTCTTGACGAAGTGCAGGATGATTCACTTGGTTTTACGGATGATAACAGCCGTCAAGCATATACAACGGCATATGCACGGAACACAGGAAGCGGATATAACGAAAATCGTGCCGCTTGGTGGCTCCGTTCGCTCGGTAACTTTGATGCATATAATTATTTTGCGGCGCATGTCTTCTGGGACGGCGAGGTGAGCTTCATCGGCTACTCTGTCGACTTCGAGTCCTATGCTGCTCCCCGTCCCGCTTTTAATTTAGATCTGTCATCTGTTCTCTTCACATCTGACGCCGTAGGCGGCAAATCTACAGTCGTAGGCGGTAATCTGTCGGTGGTAACGCCGCCGAACGGCGCAGTGAAATTTACGGTTTTGGACAGTTCGCTCGAATTGACAAGCGTCATGCGCACAGGCATAACCGGGCGCAGGATTGACTTTGCCTATACCGGCGCGATGGCGGGTAAAACCCTGTCGGCGGTGGTGCTAGACAACAACGGCGCAGTGAAATATTATGGAAAATTAGCGGACAACATAGCCGCAAACGGTGATGCGTCGGTCACTCTGCCGGAGGGTTTCACGGACACCGATACCATGCAGATTTTTGTGGAGGAATTGGGCGGCGATTATTATACCGACTTCGCAAGCGGGTATAAACAACTGGATATACCAGGAAATCTGGAAGGTGCGGTAACAATCACAGGTATGACAGCCTATGGCGAAACACTGACAGCGGATATAAGCCTAACCTCCTCCGATCCCGGTAAGTTATCCTATCAATGGAAACGTGGCACAACGGATATAGGGACAAACAGTACCTATATCCTGTCGGCGGCTGACATAGGGCAAACCATTACCGTCACGGTCACAGCGGCGAATTATTTCGGCAGCTTAACGTCCCCCGGCGTGACCGCCGGCAAAGCATCGCAAGCCACCTTGACCGTTGTTGGCGGTAACGTCACCAAAACCTATGGCGATGCGGTGTTCACACTGACTACATCGGGTGGAAGCAGCACCGGTGCGGTGGCATGGCAAAGCAGCCATCCATCCCTCGTGAGCGTGAACAGCACATCCGGACTTGTGACTATCCATGGCGCGACTAACGCCACGGCGGTTGAAATCACCGCCACCAAATCGGGCGGGACGAATTATAACGATACATCGGCAACCGTTACCGTTACAGTCAATAAGGCGACTTTGACCGTAACCGCCGACAGTAAATCCCGCGCTTACGGTGCGGCAAATCCGACGTTTACCGTCAGCTACGACGGGTTTGTGAACGGCGAAGACGAAGACTCACTGACAACAAAGCCTACGGCGGCTTGTGCGGCGAATGCCACCACCCCTGCCGGAACGGTTTCTATTACCGTTAGCGGCGGCGAATCGGATAATTACAGCTTCAGTTATCAGTCGGGAACGTTGACCATTACGCAGGCGGGACAACCTTTTGGCACGGGCGATAACAGTAACATGATGTTGTGGCTCCTGCTCGGCGGTGCATCGCTGACAATTCTCGGCGGCATAGCCGTTGCCAAACGTAAAAAGAAAAGATTTTATGTAAAAACGAAGTAATAATTTCTTTTCAATATTTTTCATGTAGAAGCGCAAAGTCAGGAGTTTGTAACAAACTCCTGACTTTGCGCTTTATTCGCACGTTTATTTGTACCCCGATTCTCATTGTTTTTGCCATCATTATTCCATACATCTGCTTTAAAAATCCGGAAAAGCAAAGTGTTGTAGAGCAGCTGCGCAATACGGATTGACGATAAGGGTATTGTCAATCGTGGATATGATGATATAATAGTGGAAAGAACTGTGAAGGGAAAATGTGCGATGGGCGAAGATGAGAATAACCAAAAGATAAATAAGGAATCGAACTGGAGAGATTACCGCAATCGAGGTATAGCTATTTTTTTAGTGATGGCCGCCTGTATTCTGTTTTTCTTTGCGATCTATAAAATCGACGAGATTCTGAGTCTTATTCAGAGAATTCTGGGTATATTGCAGCCTATTATATTTGGCTTCATTATTGCTTACCTGTTGGATCCTATTGTAGTTTTTTTAAATGAGAAAATAATTGTTCTGTTCCAAAACATGAAAAACCAGAAAAAAGCAAGAGCTCTTAGCCAAGGCATCAGCATCCTGATAGCGATTTTGTTGATGATCGCCCTGATCTTTGCTTTGGGATATTTGGTCATTCCAGAATTTTTATCAAGCATCATTACAATGGCAGTGGAGTTCCCGGGATATGTTGACAATTTTTTGACATGGATGCGTACGGCATTGGAAGGCGAAAACCGCTTTGCTGAACTGGCCACAAATATAGTAACTAATGCGAGCGGCTACATTGAAAATTGGCTGAGGACGGACTTTATCAAACAAATAGAAAGCTATCTCGGTTATTTCACCACAGGCGTTTTTGGTGTGATGACGGTTGTATTTAACTTGCTGATTGGGATGGTTATTTCCGTTTATGTCTTAGGCAGCAAGAATAAATTTATCGGACAGGGCAAGAAAATGATTTATTCTATATTTAGAATTGATACAGCCAATGTCATTATGTCCACCTTGCGGAAGAGCAATCAGATTTTTGGCGGGTTTATTTCCGGTAAGCTTCTTGATGCATTAATTGTCGGGGTTATTTGTTTTATCGGCATGACAATTTTACAAATACCCTATACATTGTTAGTTAGTGTCGTTATAGGCGTTACGAATATTATTCCTTTTTTTGGGCCTTATATCGGGGCGATCCCCAGTGCGCTGCTTATTTTACTTGCGGACCCGATAAAAGGTGTTGTTTTTATTATTTTTATTATTATTCTCCAGCAAGTCGACGGGAACATCATTGTTCCTAAAATATTAGGCAATACAGTTGGCCTGTCAGCCTTCTGGGTGATCTTTGCGATTTTACTTGGAGGGGGCTTATTTGGGTTACTTGGTATGATTATTGGTGTTCCTGTTTTTGCCGTAATCTACGATTTGATTAAAACGATGCTGGAGTATAGATTGAAGAAGAAGCAGCTGCCTATAAACACTGAAACTTATGCCGAAGTGGAGCACATTGATAAGGATAGCAACCACTTATCATATATGGAGGCTCAAGAAAAAACCGGACTTAAAGAAGAGATAAAGGAGAATTTAAGGCGCCGCCATATGGAGAAAAGTGATAAAAAATAAGGTTCAATAAAAACCCTTGGCTAACATTTCAACCTTGTCAACTGAGGTCATTCCCATTATAATAGAAAAAGGTACTAAAGCAAGAAGGAGGACTATAATGATTAAGTTATATAATAGTGGTGTCTATTTAGTGAATGGAACTGAAATCATTGAAGATGATGCCAGTGTGAAAGAGATAATTAAAAGCATGACCAGAGAGTCTGCGCCTAATAAAGAAGAGGCAGCAAAGAATACCATTGCCTATGGGATATTAGAAGCACATAATACCTCAGATAGCATGGATAAGCTTAGGATAAAGTTTGATAAGCTGACTTCCCATGATATAACCTTTGTGGGTATCATACAGACAGCCAGGGCATCTGGGCTTGATAAGTTTCCAATGCCTTATGTGCTGACTAATTGCCACAACAGCCTTTGTGCTGTTGGTGGAACGATTAATGAAGATGACCATATGTTTGGTCTGTCAGCGGCAAAACGGTATGGTGGAGTCTATGTGCCTCCCCATCAGGCGGTTATTCATCAATACGCAAGGGAGATGCTCTCTGGCGGCGGGCAGATGATCTTGGGCTCTGACAGCCATACCCGTTATGGCGCATTAGGAACCATGGCGATGGGTGAAGGCGGACCAGAGCTTGTTAAGCAGTTATTAAGCAGAACTTATGATATTAATATGCCGGGCGTCATTGGCGTATATTTAGATGGGAAGCCACAAGTGGGCATAGGCCCTCAGGATATTGCCTTAGCCATCATTGGAGAAGTATTTTCTAACGGATATGTCAACAATAAGGTGATGGAATTTGTTGGACCAGGCGTTAAGAATCTAAGTGTCGATTATCGCATTGGGGTCGATGTCATGACAACAGAAACCACCTGCTTATCATCCATTTGGCAAACCGATGACATGGTGAAGGAATATTATGATATCCATGGTCGAAGTGAAGCCTATCAGGAATTGGCTCCAGGCAAGGTCTCTTATTATGATGGCATGATTTATGTTGACTTAAGCAAGATTAAGCCGATGATCGCGATGCCATTCCATCCAAGCAATACGTATACGATTGAAGAGATGAATGCAAATCTAATGGATATTTTAGCCGACTGCGAGAAGAAGGCGCTGGTCAGCTTAGGTGGAGCGGTTGATTTCACCCTAAGAGATAAGGTGAGAAATGGACGTCTGTATGTAGAGCAAGGCATTATTGCAGGTTGTGCCGGCGGCGGCTATGAAAATATTTGCGATGCGGCTGATATACTACGTGGAGCAAGCATTGGAGCCGATGAATTTACACTGAGTGTCTATCCGGCAAGCACACCAATTTATATGGAGCTTGTTAAGAATGGTTCAGCAGCGGCACTTATGGAAACAGGTGTAATTATGAAGACGGCTTTCTGCGGACCCTGCTTTGGCGCCGGCGATACGCCTTCTAACAATGCCCTTAGCATCAGACATTCCACAAGAAACTTTCCGAATCGTGAAGGTTCTAAGCTCCAGGATGGTCAAATTGCCTCAGTGGCGCTGATGGATGCCCGCTCTATTGCGGCTACGGCAGCCAATAAGGGGTATTTGACGGCAGCTACTGATATTGATGTCAATTATACTAAGCCTAAGTATTTCTTTGATAAAAATATTTATGAGAACAGGGTATTTGACAGTAAGGGCATCGCTGATAACTCGGTCGAGGTTAAATTTGGACCGAATATCAAAGACTGGCCGGAGATGGAAGCGTTAACAGATCATGTGATTTTGAAAGTGGTTGCAGAGATTCATGATCCGGTAACAACGACAGATGAATTGATTCCATCAGGAGAAACCTCATCTTACCGTTCTAATCCGCTTGGTTTGGCTGAATTCACCTTATCCAGAAGGGAGCCGGCATATGTAGGACGTGCGAAAGCGGTACTAAAGGCTGAGAAGGCGAAAGTTAACGGTGAATCTGTGACGGAAGCTCTGCCTGAGATGAAAGTGGTTCTTGAACAGGTAAAATCAATATCTCCGGAAGCAAGCATGGAAAATACTGGTATCGGCAGCGCTATTTTTGCGGTGAAGCCTGGTGACGGGTCGGCTCGTGAGCAAGCTGCCTCCTGTCAGAAGGTGCTTGGCGGCTGGGCTAATATTGCCAATGAATATGCGACAAAGAGATACCGTTCTAATCTGATTAATTGGGGCATGCTGCCATTCTTAATCGATCGTGGCGAGCTGCCATTTAGAAATGGGGATTATTTATTCATTCCTAATATTAAAGAAGCTGTGATTAACAAAGAATTGGAAATCAAAGCCTATGCGTTGGGAGCCTCTCTTAAGGAATTTACCTTGAAACTTGGGGAATTGACGGATGATGAACGTACAATTATATTGAAAGGCTGCCTAATCAATTATTATCGGGATTGACAAAACAGGAATAGCCCCAATGAAGCAAGCTTTTAGCATATTATTTGAAAAGGAGAGCATGAAAATTTGTTAATGTTTAAAAGAATTATAGTCGGAATAATAATTGTTATTATTGCGGGTTTTTACGTGATGTGTGCTCCGTTAAGTGATGGCGAATATATTTGGAATCCCGATGATTATGCCAGAATAACTGAAGTTGATTATAAAGCCATAGTAGTGGATGAACCCGGAAGCAATGGTAAAATTGTTATTACTGAACGACTAACCTTTGATGTTCATGCCTTTTCAAATAAAAATCTCTTTTGGGAATTATGGAGAGACCTTAATGAAGAATATATTGATGGGGTAAAAGTTGAGTACAAAGTTAATTCTGTTAAACAAGTATTTGATGATGGCAGAGAGCCTGTAGTATTTACACAATCTCCAAGGCTATATTGGCATTCTTTGTTTTAGGTATTGGGTTAGTTGCTGGTTCAATCATCCTTCATAGACCATCAAGAATACTTATTGCTTCATTGTTTTCAAACCGCAAGTGATCGGCTGCAGCATAAATAATATTAAAACCGATATTCCTTAAATGATCCCCTAAAAACTGCATAACTTGCCGATCGTCACTATATGAAGTACAGTGAACCAACATAATTCTTCCGTTTGGCTTAACTTTGCTCGAAATAGCATTGATTAAAATATCGCCAAAATTCTTGTGCCAATAATTATTATCTTTGAACAATTCAGAAGCGATTCTCGGCATTAATGAGGCTTCTGCAAAACCTCCGGGTACATCACTGTTTACCTCGCTTATTGCCCAATTCCCTTCTATAGTTGGGTGAAAGTCATAACGCATAAGACGAATATGTTTATGAGCTTGGTAGTTCTTCATTTTTCTAAGCTCTTTGTTGATTTTTCTTGGTAACGCTAAAGGTTTAGCAAGTTTTAAATTGCTATTTAACATTTCTTCGGCTTGGATAGTTTCTTTATCAAGCTTTTCTGTGAGTTCCTCTAATTCTTTATGCTCAGCTTCTGTGATAACTAAAATATGCTTGGCAATGGTATTATTATCCGAGAATTGTGGATCCCACTTGTAGCCATCGAAAATAATGTTAAGCCGATAATTGTCATATTCATTCTGGGGTATAGATACTAATTTCATGGCTCGCCTCCTGCTGGGATTATATCGTATTTTGAAGGTTTTTGCAATGTGCGGCATCAATTCAATCATTGCCCTTGTCTGCAACCTGACCTCCTCAGGATTGATGATCCTATTCCCCACTTTGCACCCCTCTTTCCTTCTCCAGCTCGATATGGCAATCATCTATCTGATAGCTTAGCAGCCTCTGCTTCTCTATCTCTTTGTTTTTCATTTCATATAGACTTGCCTTCGCTTTTGTATAATCCCCACCCAGCTCCAACAAGGAATCGTGGATCCTCCGGCGCATGCCCTCATCTTGCTCGCCTTCTATCAGCAGGTCGATCGCCTCATGGAATGCCGCATTATGAGACTCAAGCTCATGCTCTTCATCTTCTAGTCGATCATATCTCGCTCTGCTTGCGTAAATCTCATCTTCAAACCTCTCAATTCGTCTGCGTATGTCTTTTCCTATCTGATCCACCCGGATATCCCCCCGCCCGTCATCTTCTGGTCGCCGCCAGGATCATACCGCTCAGCTGCTTATCCTGGCTTTCGAACCCCAGACCCAGCTTCGTTATGTTTTTCGAGTCTTGGATAATTGCGCCCTGATAGCTTTTAATTGCAAATTTAGCCTAGTTGAACACCTCGTCCAGACTCCCCTGTGGGCATATACTTGTCTCTCTCGTATTCGTGCCTATGGGATTCATTATCCTTGATGCCTTATCCTTGATTGCTGCGGAATGCTCGACAGCAACCACCATATCACTTATAATTACCGCACCCATCTTAACCCCTCCCAGTATTGTATAATTATCAGTTGAATCAAAAAAATATCAGCTATAGCGTAACATATCAAGCGGACATTATCAATACTAATTTGGCTTATTTTGTTTTTAATTGGCTATATATGTATATGAATAAATTCTGGTATACGCTAGATGGCTTCCATTCATGCTTTCAAATCTATTCACAAAATGCATGACAGCCTGCAAAAAAGGCATTGTCTATCTGCAAAATAATGCAGTATAATTAATTTATCAAAATATCGAAACGGAGGCACAATTGTTGGAAAATGGTGGATGGAATTAGACAGTAAAACAGATATTAGAAAGGCTAAAGAAATTTTAGGTGATATGATGTGCATTTTAGGTGATGTTCCTGCCGAGCTACTTGCATTTGGCACATATGATGAGGTCTATGCTCACACCACAAAACTAATTGACGATATCGGACCGGTAGGATATATAGTAGCATCCGGATGTGACATTCCTTCTAATGCCAAACCGGAAAATGTTTAGGCAATGGCAGATGCAGCGCATAACTATCTGTAATCAAGAAATAATAAATAGTATGGTCAGGAATTGACGAATCGACACTTATATTATACTATGATATCAAGGGCATAAAGTGCATAGAAATCCGTAGTTATCGTCAATATAAGTGTCGAAAGGGGTGTTTTATGCCGCTGGTGTTGAGTTATTTCAAGGAGATCTATCCTAATGTAAAATTCATTGAGATGAGAAGTGCATGGGATTCTTCTCTTGTCGTTGCATGGAATAAAGATAATTATCATCCAAGCATTGCTTGTTTCACCGAAAAGCTGTTGAACAGGAGGGCTAAAATTGAAGATAATATTATTTAGTGGATTTTTAGGTTCTGGAAAAACAAGTGGATTACTTTCCTTAATTGAGTATCTTAAACCCAGTCGGCCTGATAAAATCGTTGTTGTGGAAAATGAAATCGGTGGCGCCGGAATTGATAATGAGATCATCAGTGCGCAGGGATATGAGGTGAAGGGCCTGTATTCAGGCTGCGTCTGCTGTACATTGGCTGGAGATTTTGTGGAATGCATCAATCAGATTCATACTAAGCTTCAGCCGGAATATGTTCTATTTGAACCAACAGGCGTTGCTTATCCTGCGAGGATTAAAGCCATTATTGAGGAAGATGCTGGTAAGATTTGCGGCATGGCTATCGTTACGATAATTGATGCCCACAGATTTAGAAAACTACTAAAAATAACGCCTGATTTGATTTCGAGACAGATGAAAGCTGCGGACCTGATCCTCATTAATAAATGTGACTTGGTTGAGCAGAATGAAATAGATTATATATTAAGGGAAGTAGAGTTACAAAATAGTGAGGTGGCAGCATTTCCAGTGAGTATAATGAATGGAATCGACACAGATATTTGGGAGGTGTTCATAAATGTCTTTTTCTAAACGGATAAAGCCCAAAGCAGCACCAAAGCTATCACGTCGTAATGACAGTCATTGTCCTAGGCGTCAGTCATGATGCGTTAAATGACACGGTTCAACAATTAATGGAGCTTCTTTGATAAAACAGTGCGCTCACTGTCATCATAACCTGAGCCGGCAGATAAAAGACCCACATCAAAATGGCGGAAAACTCATATAAGTGCCACTTAAAGACCAATGAATCAGGAATATACTGGATTAAGTTAACGACCCCCACATTGAGATCGCAGAGTAAGAAGAGAATAAGACTGATTGCGAAAAATTGCTCCCTTATATTTCCCGGAGCTTTTTTTGCTTGACACAAGGAAATGATAATATTGCTAATCAGGCATAAAAAATAAAATACAGCGACAATTTCTAAAAATTGTGTCGTCATCCCATTCTCCTGAGCTATAAAAGTAATTAAGCTTGTCATAAATAATATGACCGAAGAATATTTAAACAATTCATACTTGCCTTTGATATGAAAAAAATAAATGAATTGTATAATGCAGAAAACTAATAGCCCCCATACAAAATCAGAGGTGAATAAAAGAAAATAATCGCAAATCAAAACTAACATAAGAGAAAGATGAATAGCTATAAAGGGTTGCGTGTATCCAACGGATTGACGGTAAAAAAGCAAAAAAAGATTGCATAATATAATGCCAATATATTTAAGAAGATTTGATGAAAAGCGGGAGCCACCGTTTTGTACATCCAAATATATAAAAGAGCAGTAGATGGTAAGCTCAATGAAGATAAAACTATAAAGCCATATTTTTTTAGACATAATAAAGCCTTCCCTAAAGATAATTTACTCTTTATCTTCCCCGGGAAGGATTTAAATATTCAAGTTTACGCAATTCCCTTTGCTCTGGCTTTGCGATCCTCAATGGATAGAATAACGGGAACAAGGAAGGCCGCCACTATGCCGCCGGCGAATCCATTATTATATAGATTCATTCCATCATATACAATACCGATACTTAAGGCGACTGACGAATGTATGAATCCGGCCAGAATCCCAGCAAAAAAGCCGAATCTACCGGCAATCGGGGCATGAGTGGTAGCAAATAATGCGGCTAGAATAGCAGAAGGATCAGTAAGGTTCCACACCTTAAGGTAGCTGGCCAGATACACGCCAAGCATGACAGGCACAATATTTCCAAGATGTTTACCTGTAGCACTAAATCCAACAACAGTAAAAATGCCGCCCATTGTCGGACCGTTAAGCTCGCTGCCCACAGCAACGACATATAAAGTGCATAAGATCCCGTTGATGCCCATATTAAACAGTGTGGCGCCCAAGCCCTCTTCAATGATATAGTCGGTGCCACACACCCCCTGATGCTTTAAAATATCTTTATATTTTTCAAAAAAGTCAGGCTCGATAATCATGCCGATAACCATTATGATAATAAAAAAGCTGATCAGGACATACATAAAGAATTCATTATTTCCAGATGACCAGATGAATCTAGACCCAATTGTGTAGCCGAAGGATTTAAAGATGGAGACAATGACAATTGCGATAATTCCAGCTGAAAAGCCTACATTATAAAGGCAATACCCCTTATGGATACTGAAAACATGTGTGGAAAGCGGCGGCAGCACAAAACCGATCGCAACACCAACAAGAACACTAATAACCAGACTCACGGCAATGGATGAACCGCTGGATTGAATGACTTGGGTTATAATTGGCGAAAGACTTGTGCCATAAAACCCTACATAGATGTATTTAGATAAATGCTCTTTGTGATATTTGGCATACACAAAGACCCCAAGCAAAATAGCCCATATATTAATAATGTTTTTCCCAAAGAGAGAGAAGCCTAGCATTAAGAAAAGCGAAGTGATTGTTGCGCCGGTAATCTCCATTTTAAGAAAGTAGATAATGCCTATACATACAAATGTCAGAAGACCGGCATTGATCAAGGCGGCGCCTATGCCGCCAAGCTCAACATAATCAGTAATAAGAAAATCCGGTTCCGTAACGATGGTATATAAACCTCTGCTGATATCGGAAAGCGGTTGAGAAAATAAACCGATTAGCGTAAAATATGCAGGAAATAAACACAGAATTTTAAACTGCGCATCTCTAGACAGCGGCTTTCTTTTGATGGTAACTTTTTTTGTGTGTTTCATCGATAACCCCCTGTATCGTATTGTTCACCCCTAAAAAATTGAGTATTAAGTTATTTACTAACTGTAGCCATTTTCATTGCCCGAACCTTTAGCGGCAAGCCGAAAAGGTTGATAAAACCTTCTGCGTCATGATGATCATATAAGTCGCCTGTTGTAAATGAAGCTAAATCTTCATTATATAAAGAGTAAGGCGAGGTGGTTCCGGCTTTAATGATATTGCCCTTATATAATTTGAATTTAACTTCTCCAGTCACGTATTGCTGAGTTGACTTAACGAAAGCCTGAATGGCTTCACGAATCGGTGTGAACCAGTTGCCTTCATACACAACATCTGCATATTTATTCCCCATATCTTTTTTTAAGGAATAAGTGGCACGGTCTAAGATCAGCTCCTCCAACTGCTTGTGCGCCTCCATCAGAATTGTTCCGCCGGGAGTTTCGTATACACCACGGGATTTCATGCCGACAACCCGATTTTCTACAATGTCACAAATGCCAATGCCATGCTTGCCTCCAAGCAAGTTAAGCTTCTTGATGATCTCGGATACCTTCATGGCTTCCCCATTAATACTTATGGGAACGCCTTTCTCAAAAGTCATCGTGACATACTCGCTTTCATCGGGCGCCTTTTCCGGTGTGACACCAAGCACTAAGAGATGCTCATAATTAGGCTCTTGGTCGGGATGCTCTAGTTCCAGGCCTTCATGGCTGATATGCCATAAATTCCGGTCACGGCTGTAGCTTGAATCTGTGGAGAATGGCAGATGAATGCCATGGGCTTCACAATAGGCAATTTCGTCTTCTCTTGAGTTCATTTTCCATGTTTCATTTAAGCGCCATGGCGCAATGATTCTAAGATCCGGTGCCAGTGCTTTGATTCCTAATTCAAACCTTACCTGATCATTGCCTTTACCAGTAGCGCCATGGCAGATGGCAACAGCGCCTTCTTTGCGGGCGACTTCCACAAGACGCTTGGCAATAAGCGGACGCGCCATGGAGGTTCCTAGCAAGTATTTGTTCTCATAAATGGCTCCTGCTTGCACACAAGGAATGATATATTCATTACAAAACTCATCAACAACATCTTCGATATACAATTTTGAAGCACCCGATAATTTTGCTCTTTCCTCAAGACCGTCAAGTTCATTGCCTTGACCGACATCGATGCAGCAGCATACGACATCGTAATCATAATTCTCCTTTAGCCAAGGGATAATAGCCGTGGTGTCCAATCCGCCTGAATAGGCCAATACTACTTTTTCTTTCATTCAAAAACCTCCCTGTATTGATTCTGTCATTATTATCTTAATTTAATATACACTAGAGATTTTGGAAATGCAAGCCTTTCCTTATTTATTTTTGTATTTTTATTAATTATTCTTGCATATTATGTATGAAGTGTGTATAATAGATGAATATTCGGTATAAAACAGCATTCACAGAGGAGGCGTAAGAAGATGATAAAGGCTGGTATTATTGGTTCCACCGGTTATACAGGACAGGAGCTCGTGAGATTATTGCTTGGACATAGTGAGGTTTCAATTGAATGGTATGGTTCTAAGAGCTATATAGATACAGAGTATTATCAGGTATATAAAAATATGTTTAAAATTGTCGATGACATTTGTTGTGATGACAATATGGAAGCGTTGGCGGATTCGGTTGATGTGATATTTACAGCGACACCGCAAGGCTTGTGTGCCTCGCTTATGAGCAGGGAAATCCTTAATAAGGTCAAGGTCATTGATTTAAGCGCAGATTTCCGTATGAAAGACGTTAACGTGTATGAGCAGTGGTATGGCATCACACATCAGAGTCCGGAGTTAATCAAGGAGGCTGTCTATGGCTTATGTGAGCTTAACAGGGAAGCTATCAAGAATTCCCGATTAATTGCAAACCCGGGCTGCTATACAACATGCTCCATTTTATCAATATATCCGTTGCTTAAGGAAGGGCTTATCGATGCGAAGAGCATTATTGTAGATGCGAAGTCAGGCACTTCCGGTGCGGGGCGGGGTGCAAAAACAGCGAATCTATTTTGTGAAGTCAATGAGAATATCAAGGCCTATAGCGTGGCAAGCCACCGCCATACCCCGGAAATTGAAGAACAGCTAACCTTAGCAGCTGGCGTGGATGTGCTCATTAATTTCACGCCTCATCTGGTACCTATGAATAGAGGCATATTAGTGACGGCCTATGCCAATTTAAATCCAGGCGTCACAGAAGGCATGGTGAAAGCAGCTTACGAAGGCTGCTATAGAGATGAGCCGTTTATCAGACTTCTAGACCAGGCGTCCACCCCGGAAACAAGATGGGTTAAGGGGAGTAATTACGTGGACATCGGTTTTAAAATAGACAACAGGACGAATCGCATCATCATCATGGGAGCTTTGGACAATCTTGTAAAAGGTGCCGCTGGCCAGGCGGTTCAGAACATGAATCTGATATTTGGATTTGAAGAGACGAAAGGGCTTAGGCAGGTGCCGCTCTTTCCGTAATGTTGATTATAGAGAAAGAAGGATTAAGTTTATGAAAGTTATTGAAGGTGGAATTACTGCACCAAAGGGATTTATGGCTTCAGGCGTTTACGCAGGAATTAAAAAAGAAAAAAAAGATATGGCATTGATTTATAGTCAAAGTCCGTGTGTGGCAGCCGGAACATTTACAAAGAATGTTGTTAAGGCGGCACCGGTAAAATGGGATATGGATATTGTTTATAATCAACCAAGCGCCCAGGCTATTGTTTGTAACAGTGGCATTGCCAATGCCTGTACAGGAACTACCGGGCTTGGTTATTGCAAAGAGACGGTCGAATACTTGGCGGATCAGTTGAATATTAGTGAAACATCTGTTTTAGTAGCCTCAACCGGCGTGATCGGCAAACAGCTTCCAATGGATAAGCTAAGGAATGGCATTGAGTTACTAGTGCCTGAGCTTAGTGATAGCCTTGCGGCAGGAAGCTATGCGGCAGAAGCTATTATGACAACAGATACACAGGCTAAAGAAATTGCCGTGACTTTTTTGCTTGACGAAGTGCCGGTGACGATTGGCGGCATGTGCAAGGGCTCAGGAATGATTCATCCGAATATGTGCACCATGCTGAGCTTTTTGACAACAGATGCGGCAATAAGTAAGGAAATGTTACAGGAGCTCCTTAGTGAAAATGTCGATGACACATACAACATGATTTCAGTTGATGGCGATACCTCAACCAATGATACGGTTTTGCTCATGGCCAATGGGCTGGCAGGCAATTCCCTGATTCATCAAAAGGGTGAAAATTATCAAAAGTTTCTTGATGCGCTCAATCTGGTCAATATCTGGCTCTGCCGCAGGATCGCAGGGGATGGTGAAGGCGCCACGGCATTATTTGAAGTTAAAATCCTAGGCGCTAAAACGAAGAAGGAGGCTGCATGCCTGGCAAAGTCGGTGATAACATCTAATCTGACAAAAACAGCTATATTCGGGCATGATGCAAATTGGGGCAGGATTCTTTGCGCTATGGGTTATTCAGGGGTCATTTTTGACCCGGAAAAGGTTGATTTATACTTTGAAAGCACTGCCGGAAAGCTGAAGATTATTGAAGACGGCGTAGCCACTGATTATAGTGAGGAGATGGCAACCAGGATCCTATCTCAGCCAGAAGTGACGGCGATTGCCGATATTAAAATGGGCGATATGGAAGCGACTGCATGGGGCTGCGATTTGACCTATGAATATGTACGAATTAATGCGGATTATCGCTCTTAAGCATAAAGGAGGTTTTAAACGATGACTAAAAATATGGATAAGTGGCTGGGGAAAGCAGAGGTTTTAATAGAAGCTCTGCCATATATACAACGGTTCAACAGAAAGATTATAGTTGTGAAATACGGCGGCAGCGCCATGCTTGATGAGCAGCTCAAGAAAAATGTCATTAAAGATGTTACACTATTAAAGTTAGTAGGATTTAAGCCGATCATTGTCCATGGTGGCGGAAAGGATATTAGCAAATGGGTGTCCAAGGTCGGCATGGAGTCGCAATTCATTAATGGCTTAAGGGTTACCGATGAGGAAACAATGGAAATCGCTGAGATGGTTTTGAATAAAATCAATAAATCACTCGTCCAAATGGTCGAGGAGCTAGGCGTCAGGGCTATTGGCATTAGCGGTAAGGATGGCAGTCTTTTAAACGTTGATAAGAAATATTCTGATGGTCAGGATATCGGTTACGTAGGGGAAATCAAATCAGTCAATCCGAAGATTTTATTTGATTTGCTGGAGAAGGATTTTTTGCCCATTATCTGCCCAATCGGCATCGATGATAACTATAAATCGTTTAACATTAACGCTGATGATGCGGCTTGTGCCATTGCCAAAAAGGTTAAAGCTGAAAAGCTTGCATTTTTGACAGATATAGAAGGCGTTTATAAGGATCAGACAGATCCCGACACCTTGATATCTGAACTATCATCCGATGAAGCCAAGGAGCTGATTGCTAACGGTTATGTTGGCGGCGGAATGCTGCCAAAACTTAATAACTGCATGGATGCCATTGATCATGGTGTTTCCAGGGTTCATATTTTAGACGGGCGAATTCCGCACTGCCTCTTACTTGAAATATTTACGAATAAGGGTATCGGAACAGCTATTTTAGGCAAAGACGAAAGTAGGTATGATCATGAACAGTGAATATTATATGAATCAGGCGGAAGCGTTTATTTTACACACTTACAATCGCTATCCGATTGTTTTAGAAAAGGGTGAGGGCGTCTATCTTTATGATGTCAATGGTAAAAGGTACCTTGATTTTGCAGCAGGCATTGCGGTATTCGCTTTGGGATATAATCATAAAGGCTATAATGATGCGTTAAAGCAACAGATTGATAGCTTGATTCATACTTCAAATCTATTTTATAATAAGCCGGCTATCGATGCAGGGCGTAAGCTTGTTTTGTCCAGTGGCATGGATAAAGTATTTTTTACGAACAGTGGCACAGAAGCTATCGAAGGAGCGATTAAGGCGGCTAAGAAATATGCATATAATAAGGATGGAAAAGGTGATTATGAAATCATAGCAATGAACCGTTCGTTTCATGGGCGCAGCTTGGGGGCATTATCCGTGACTGGCAATCCTAAATATCAAGAAGCCTTTAAACCGCTAATCAGTGGCATTCATTTTGCGGATTTTAATGATTTAGACAGCGTTCAAAAGCTGGTGACAGCTAAGACCTGCGCCATTTTGTTGGAACCGGTTCAAGGAGAGGGCGGTATCTATCCGGCTGATCAGAGTTTTTTAGAAGGAATTAAAAGAATCTGTGAGGAAAATGATATTTTGCTTATTTTCGATGAGATACAATGTGGCATGGGGCGCACCGGAACGATGTTTGCATGGCAGGGCTATGATATAAAACCAGACATAATGACATGTGCTAAGGCACTGGGCTGTGGAATTCCTGTAGGCGCATTTGTATTGAATAAAAAGGCGGCTATAGCTTCACTGGCTGCCGGTGATCATGGCACGACCTATGGTGGGAATCCCCTTTCTGCAGCTGCTGTCAGTAAGGTGTTGGATATTTATGAAGAAGAAGATATTGTCGGTCATGTAAAGAAAATGGCCATATATTTAGAAGAGCAGTTGGATAAATTAGTCGAAAAATACGATTGTATTGATTCGCGCCGAGGCGTCGGCCTCATGCAGGGTCTTGTTATTAAGAACCGCCCGGCGGGTGATATTGTCACTAAAGCATTAGAGAACGGCTTAATTGTCATCACCGCCGGCAATGATGTGCTGCGGCTTGTTCCTCCTTTAGTTATAGAAAAGGAGAATGTTGATGAAATGATTAGACTTTTGGAAATGTCACTTTGATCTGTCTGATGTATAAAAATTCTACTCATAAGGAATGCTATATTCTATAGGAGGACGTTATGAGTGGAATTTTTATTGCATTGATATCCGGTGCCCTAATGAGCATACAGGGCGTGTTTAATACAGAGGTTACTAAGCAGACAAGTCTTTGGGTATCTAATAGCTGGGTTCAATTTAGTGCCCTTATCATCTGCCTTGGGGCATGGCTTTTTAAGGGGAGAGAAAGTTTTGGAGAGCTTTTCTCGGTCAACCCTAAATATCTTCTGCTGGGAGGCGTTATTGGTGCCTTTATTACGCTGACGGTGATCTTAAGCATGAATAATCTTGGACCGGCAAAAGCCGCGCTGGTTATTGTCATATCGCAATTAATGGTGGCTTATTTAATTGAGCTGTTTGGTTTGTTTGGCGTCACAAAGGTAGAATTTAGCTGGTCTAAGCTTCTTGGCATGGCACTGGCTATTGGAGGAATTGTACTGTTCAAATGGGAATAATGACTAAAACATTTAAAAACCCCTTGTAATATGCTCATGAATTATGTAAAATTATCTTATGTATGGTTTTAATTTTATTTCTTTCACAAGGAGGAAATAAAATGAGTAAAAAGAATATTTCGAAATGCATATGTATCATGGGATTTATATTAACGAGCGGTATTTTTTTCAGTTGCGGACAACAAGGCGAAGTCTTAAGCATAGAAACAGGCGGCAGCCCACTTGAGACCGAAGCTTCAGTTCAACCGGAATCCGAGTTTCAAACTGAGTCTAAGGTATATGTTTATGTATGTGGCTATGTTGCTGCTCCCGGTGTTTATGAGTTTGAACCGGGTCATAGAGTTATTGATGCCATAGATGCCGCAGGCGGATTTATAGCCGATGCGGCAGATACATATTTGAATTTGGCTGATCCGTTGGTGGATGGAAGCAAGCTTTACGTTCCTTCGATTGAAGAGGCTATTAAAGAGCCGGCAAAGGAATCGCTTCATACAAACCAGGAATCACCATTGCTTAATATTAATACTGCCACTATGGAGCAGCTAATGACACTGCCTGGCATTGGTGAATCTAAAGCCAAGGATATCATTAATTATCGAGAGTCTAAGGGGCAGTTTGGTTCGCTTGAGGACATTATGAATGTTCCTGGAATCAAGGATGGCGTATTTAATAAAGTCAAGGATTTAATTTCAGTAGATTAAGGTATCGTTTAACCGACAGGCTTGTGCCTGTGTTACAGACTTGCTTTGCGCAAGATAATGCGTACAGATAATAAGGAGAGAAATGGACAGAAAGATTTTAATTGTAGATGATGAGAAATTAATTGTTAAAGGAATCAAGTATAGCTTAGAGCAGGATAATATGGTGGTTGATGTGGCCTACGATGGGAAGGAAGCATTGGAGAAGGCGACGAACAGCTCTTATGATGTCATTTTGCTTGATGTGATGCTTCCGGAGCTGAATGGTTTTGAGGTCTGTCAGATGATTCGTGATTTTTCTGATGTGCCGATTATTATGCTGACGGCCAAAGGTGAAGACATGGATAAGATTCTAGGATTGGAATATGGTGCCGATGACTATATCACCAAGCCTTTTAATATATTGGAGGTTAAAGCCAGAATCAAGGCAATTATGCGCAGAACCAAGGCTAAAGCACCAGCCAGAGAGACCTCTAAGGTGGTTGTGTCCGGAGATATGAAGGTAGATATGGACAGCAGGAGAGTATTCATTGATAACAGAGAAGTGAATCTGACTGCAAAGGAATTTGATTTATTGGAGCTGCTAATAATGAATCCCAATAAAGTCTATAATCGGGAAAAGCTATTGAGTCTTGTCTGGGGTTATGATTATCCGGGAGATGTGCGGACTGTAGATGTTCATGTACGCCGCTTAAGAGAGAAGATAGAAAACAATCCAAGTGAACCAAAATATATACATACAAAATGGGGTGTCGGGTATTTCTTCCAAAAATAGGCGTAGAAGAAGGAAAAAGTTAACATTTTTGGGCAGTATGTACTTTCGGTTGTTCTTAGTCATTTTGCTGGCTGCTGTCATACCGTTATTTTGTATGCGTGGAATCCTTCTAAGTAACGTGAAAAACCAAATTCGTACCATGCGTGTGGAGAGCATGGTTAAGCATGCCAACTATCTGGCTGAGCAGATTATCAATCTTGAATATTTTGATGGCAAAAACACGGATACTATCGCAGCACAGATTGAACAGCTGGCATCGATGTATGAAGGGCGAGTTGTTATTGTTGACAGATACTTTACTGTCTCCAGTGATTCATATTCACGTATGAATAATAAGAAGATTATTTCAGAAGAAGTACTTATGTGCATGGATGGTAAGGACACGATCGAATATGATGAATCAAAGAATATGGTCGCATTGGCCAGGGGAATTGTCAATGAAGATATGAACGAGGTCGTTGGTGTGATTTTGATGAATATGTCGACTGCGGATTTAACTGCGACCCATCACGCCATTCGTCAGGTGAGTCTCCTTGTTGCAATCGCTTTTTCTTTTGTATTAATTATTTTGAGCATTATATTGGCCAGGGTATTTACAAAACCTTTTAAAGGCGTGGCCAAGTCCATTAACCGGATTGCCGAGGGATACTTTGATGAAGAGGTGCATTTGACCGGATTTGTTGAAATCGAACAGATATCAGATGCATTTAATTTGATGATTAATAAACTGAAGGTTTTAGAAGATTCAAGGCAGGAATTTGTTTCAAATGTATCGCATGAATTGAAGACACCGATCACTTCTATTAAAGTGTTAGCTGATTCTTTGAACATGCAGGAGGATGTTCCGGTAGAACTGTATAAAGAATTCATGAAAGATATTGTCGATGAAATAGACAGAGAGAATACAATTATCAATGACCTGCTTGCTTTGGTAAAGATGGATAAGACAGCCGGCGAATTGAATATAACCAATATCAGTATTAATCATATGCTGGAGCTGATCTTAAAAAGGCTTAGACCCATTGCGGCGAAGCGGAATATTGAGCTGGTGTTTGAAAGCATCAGAACTGTTATGGCAGATTGTGATGAGGTTAAGTTGACATTAGCTTTCTCAAACTTGGTAGAGAATGGTATTAAATATAATAATGCCGGTGGTTTTGTAAAGGTTTCATTAGATGCCGATCACAAGCATTTTTATGTGAAGGTATCAGATTCAGGTATTGGAATTCCGCCGAAACATCAGGTCAAGATTTTTGAGAGATTTTATCGCATTGACAAAGCGAGATCAAGAGAAAATGGCGGAACAGGACTTGGGCTTGCGATTACCAGAAATATCATTTTAATGCATAATGGTTCTATAAAGGTTAAGAGTAGAGAAGATGAAGGTGCGGTCTTTACGGTTCGCATACCTTTGAATCACATATCTTAGCAATGGAGGTACAATAATGTTAAGACATAGAAGTTTAGGGTTGCTTTTAGGATTGATTATCTTGCTGATGTTACTATCCTCTGGCTGCCAATTTATTCCAAAGGCGGATGATGATAATCAAAGCACTGTCATAGAAGAAATGTCAACGGTTGATAACGCTTATAAGGTGTATTATCTGAAGGAAGATAAGTATTCAATTGAGGGATTAGAGCATAAGTTTGTGTCTGAAACGCCCTCCGCACTAGTTAATGAATGTCTGACCCTTTTAGGAGGACCGCCTGGATCATCAGGATATATCCAGACGATTCCCAGCAATGTGAAGGTAGTTGATTATGAGTATGATGAAAACATAAAACAGGTGAATATTTATTTTAGTGGGGAATACAGCCAGATTGAGAAATCAGAAGAGATTTTAGTTCGGGCTGCGATTGTAAAGACATTGACCCAATTTGACGTGAATATTGATTACGTCCAATTTTTTGTAGATGACCAGGCTTTGCTTGAACAAAACGGCAGTGTCATGATCATGATGAAATCAGACTTCGTAGAAAACACACGAGCAGATATTAAGAACTTAAAGGAAAGGGAGTTAACCCTGTACTTTGCCAGCAGTGATGGAACAGCGCTGGTTAAAGAGATGGTCAATGTCCATTATTTAAATACGGCTGCAGCAGAACAGGTGATTGCCGAAAGCTTGTTAGCCGGCCCGTTGTCAACGACATTGAATCCGACCATCTCCTCTGATACGAAGCTTAATTTTGTTAATATTTCAAGCGGTGTTTGTTATATTGACTTTAATCAAAAGTTTTTGGATAAAATCAATCAGCAGTCCTTTAAGATTAATGTATATTCTGTTGTCAATTCATTATGCCAGCTTTCATCTGTTGAAAAGGTGATGATTACGGTCGACGGAAGTGCCGTGACAGAGGTATATGACGGTGTGGATATTGCGTCGCCGCTTACCGCCAACGAGGAGATCATACTACAGCAAAGTGATAATTCACTTAATGATAGTGAGACAGGAACCATAAAGAAATAAGGAGTAATATAATTTGATTAGACGCCCTTTGATGTGGGTTGGGCTCGCATTAGTACTTGGAGAGGTGCTGGGGGAGGTTAAATCAGCTATTGCCTTGGGAGTGATTGTCGGTATTGTAGCTATATTATTGATAATTACTATTCTAGGACGCAGTGAACTTATATATAAGCAATGGTCAGCCAGGTTTATGCTGGTATTGATAGCGACCATGCTGATGGGATATATGAATTTTACTCTGGCAGCAGCATCGATGGGGCTTTCATCTGCGCCCCTTGATAGCGTTAAGGCCGTCGTTGAGGGAGAAATAGACAAGCTGGAGGAAAAAAGCAATAGCATATATGTTTATTTAAAGGAAGCCCAGGTGGATATTGACGTTGCAGACCGGATGACAGAAACATTTTATTTACTGGTTATTGTAAAGAAAGATGGATATTATACCAATCTGCGGCCAGGTGACAGAATAAATGCCAAAGGAACGTTGGAGGAATTTAAGATGCCAACCAATCCGGGGCAATTTAATGAATTTTATTTTTACAAATCTTTAGGTCTTCATTATAAATTCTACAGTGATGCTTATACCCTTACCCATGCAAATGATAATTTCTATACAAAAGGTCTCTTTTCTCTTAAGGAACACTTGAAAAACACCTACCTTGACCTATTAGATGAGGAAAAAGCCGGAGTCATTATCGGAATGCTTTTAGGAGATAAACAGTTCATTACTGAAGAAATCAGCGATTTATATAAAAATAGTGGGATATCCCACATTTTGGCGATATCCGGATTGCACGTGTCTTTTTTGGGCACGGGATTTTATAATTGTCTTAGAAAGATGGGGGTCCATACATATCTGTCGGCGGGGCTGGGCGTTTTCTTAGTCATCAGCTATGCGATTATGTCGGGATTTTCCATGTCAACCTTCCGTGCGGTCATCATGCTGCTGGTTTCGCTTGGCAGCAGGTTAGCCGGGAGAACCTATGATGCCTTAACATCTGCGGCCGCTGCCAATATCATAATGTTGGCAATCAAGCCTTTGCTCATATATAATTCGGGTGTTTGGCTTTCTTTTACGGCTGTTTTAAGCTTGTACATCTTACTGCCGCTGTTAGAAAAGGTGATGCCTAAAAGACTGGTTTTTAAAATGCTTAATCCCGGGCTTAGCGTGACAATAGGAACGCTGCCGATAATCACCTGGTGCTACTTTGAGTTCCCCCTGTATAGCATTATTCTTAATTATATGGTTGTTTTATTGATGGGAATATTGTTTCCTTTGGCTTTTGCTGCCGGGATTGCTGCAAACCTGCTGCGGGGTCTGGGGATTTTTTTAGCAGGAGGACTCGACTGGATATTAGCGTTCTATGAAATCGCATGTGGATTTTTCATGGATTTACCTGGGGCAAGGCAGATTGTGGGAAAGCCCTCTTTGCTTCAAATACTGATTTATTTCATCTTTATATTTGCAGGTCTTATATTAAGCCATAAGTTTAAGAGTAGGTTTCTGATCATATCAATCGTGGGCTTGTTGGCATTATGTTATAAAAATCCTGCCTCAAAGTTGGGCGTTACTTTCCTTGATGTGGGCCAGGGAGATGGCATTTTTCTTCAGATCCCTGGTGATTTTAATATTCTGGTCGACGGGGGAAGCTCCAATGTTAAAGGGGTGGGAGAATATAGACTGATTCCATTTTTAAAGTCTTTTGGCGTATCAAAGCTTAATTATATTGTTGTTACTCATATGGATGAGGATCATATTTCCGGGATTATTGAGATTTTAAACGAGCCGGAGGGTCTTCATATTGATAATCTGATTTTACCTGATACCAAGTTGGTAGATGAAGTTTATTTAGAGCTTGAGGGACTGGCCAAAAGCAAGAAGATAGCCGTTCATTATATGAAGCAGGGGGATAAAATGTCAGTGGGGGATGTGGTGCTTAAGTGCCTGCATCCTGCGAAAGGGTTTTCTCCTGATTCTAAAAATGCCTATTCACTGGTGCTTGATATAGCCTATCATAATTTTGACCTGCTGCTCATGGGCGACTTAGAGCTGAATGGGGAGCAGGTATTAATAGATTCCGGATTTTTAAGGCAGTACGATATTCTGAAAGTAGCCCATCATGGCTCTAAGAATTCCACCAATGAAGATTTTTTAAATCGCGTGCGTCCGACTTTATCAGTGATTTCCTGTGGGCAGGACAATCGGTATGGGCATCCGCATGAAGAGCTGCTTGAACGGCTTGTGGGGGTGAACAGCCAGATTCTCACAACGGCGGCTAAAGGGGCGATTAGTGTGACGACAGATGGTGATCAGATCAGGGTATTGGAGTTTAAAAAATAATTGTTTTGTGTTATGATAAAAGCATTATATAAGGAGGCATTTGCCGTGAGGATATTAAATGACCACATTAAAAAAGGTGAATTTAAAAAAATATATTTAATCTATGGTCCGGAGGCTTATCTGCGCAAGCAGTATAGAGACCGTCTCCATGAGGGAATTCTAGACATAGAAGACACGATGAATTACAGCTATTATGAAGGAAAAGGGCTTGATGTCAGAAAAATCATAGAGATGGCTGACACCCTGCCGTTTTTTAGTGAAAGACGTTTGATCGTTGTGGAAAACAGTAACTTCTTTGCCTCATCACAAGATGAGCTCAATGAATACCTGAAATGCCTTTCGCCAACGACATCCATGGTTTTTGTTGAGGAAAAAGTTGATAAGAGGAATAAATTATTTAAAACGGTGAGCAGTTTAGGTTATGCGGCTAATATGTTAAGCCCAAATGAAAAGGAATTAACCCGCTGGATCGGGAACATTTTAAAAGAGGAAAATAAAAAGGCTGATAGTTATGTTGTGATGCAGATGCTGTCTCTGATTGATACCGATATGGAGAATATTCGCCAGGAGCTGGAGAAGCTAATCAGCTATACGATGGACAAGGAGCAGATCACTTTAGAGGATGTGAAGGCGGTATGTAGCATACATACAGAGAATAAGATATTTGATATGATTCATGCCATATCTGTTAAGAATCAGCAAAAAGCTTTAGAGCTCTACTATGATTTGATTAAGCTTAGAGAGCCGCCGATGCGTATTTTGTTTTTGATTGCGAGACAGTTCAATTTACTGCTTCAAATTAAGGAGCTTAGCTTAAAAGGATATGTTTCGAATACCATCGCCGAGAGAATGGGAACCAAAGAATTTATTGTCCGGAAAAATATCTCTCTGTGCCGGAACTTTGATATCGGCGAGCTTAAGCGGGCGGTAACTGACTGCGTGGATTTAGAGGAGGCTGTTAAGACCGGACGTTTAAATGACAGGCTGGCCGCGGAATTGATTATTAATAAGTATGTGAGCGGCTCTGTGGTGACGGGATAATACAAAGATAACATGACGGAGACAACAAATAGGAAAAATAAAAAAAGACATGGGAAGAGGGTGTTTCTCATGTCTTTTGATTACAGTTGACTATGCTAGCTTGTTCACTGCAAGATTTAACCGGCTGATTTTTCTTGAAGCTGTGTTTTTATGATAAACGCCCTTGGATGCAGCTCTTGAAATCGTGCTGGTTGCATTAATCAATGCAGCTTTTGCTGCTTCCTTATCGTTTGCTGCCACAGCGGCATCCACTTTCTTGATAGCTGTTTTTACGCTTGATTTAATAGACTTATTTCTTGCTGCTTTAGTTCTGTTAACTAAAATTCGTTTCTTAGCTGATTTAATGTTAGCCAAATCCGTACACCTCCAAATTCTAACCTATAATTGTTCGTCATCTATTGAATTCGCTAAAGCCGGACACGGACGATCTAACGAAAACATACCCTTATATAATATAAAACTCTATCTTGAATGTCAACCCTAAATTTGAAATTTGCAAATTTGCCATGAAGTCACTATACATATATTCTGTCATTCTGGAAAAAATATTAAAAAATGCAAAGGAGCTTTACACACATGCACAATCAACTATCACAAATTCGCACAGATCTGGCAATAGAATCGGCAGAAATTTTTAACGGACACGGCAGGGAGCTGCCTGGGATTACGATTGATGAGCTTTATGATGAGGAATCAGATATCAAGGTAACCAAGGTATGTATTACTAACGAAGAAGGAAAGAGTAAGTTAGGGAAGCCCGTTGGGAAATACATTACCTTGGAGACGCCCCATCTTGCTGAGGAGGATGAAGACTACCACAAGGAAATAACGCAGAGATTAATAGATGAGCTTAAAGAGCTGATACCTGACATCCAGAAGAAGCGGATATTGGTGGTGGGTATTGGCAATAGAGACATTACTCCAGACTCCTTAGGACCTTTGGTTGTGGATCATCTTTATATTACGCGACATTTGATTAAAGAGTTTGGACAAGATTCGAAGGTAACCAAGGGGATGGGCATCATTAGTGCGATTGCCCCCGGCGTGATGGCGCAAACTGGGATGGAAGGCAGAGAAATCATTAGGGGCGTCATTGAAGAGACGAGACCGGAAGCCGCAATCATTATAGATGCGCTGGCGGCAAGGAGCATCAGCCGTCTGAACACAACGATCCAATTAACGGATACCGGAATCAATCCCGGATCTGGCGTTGGCAATCACCGGAATGCACTCAATAAAGATTCATTAGGGATTGATGTCATAGCAATTGGTATCCCGACAGTCATTGACGCACCGACTATTGTCAATGACACGATGAATTCGTTACTGAAGGTCCTTGAAGATAATTCAGTATATAAGGAAGCCTTTGAGGCCACGAAGGATTTTGATAATCAGGAAAAATATCTGCTGATGCGAGAATTGATGGAGCCGTTAATGACCAATATGTTTGTCACCCCTAAGGACGTCGATCAAAGTATCAGAAAAATCAGTTTCACAGTTTCAGAAGCAATCAATTCGGCATGCCATATGATTTGACTGCCTTGCGCCCAAAAGTCATATAACAAGCTTCCATGAATATAATGTATTTAGAGAATGTGTACTAGTATATCACTAGCTGATTGGAAGTGATTGTGTATGAATTCTAATAGAAAAGGGCGGAATAAGAAAATACGCAATACCTTCGGGATTTTCATTTTGTGTACTGCGATCATGATGGCCAGACCGGGGGATCTGATGAAAATACAAAACAATATGAGTGGGAGCCATGGACAGGAGAAAGTAAATGAGATATTGGAGGATTGGCTGATCTCATTGGTTTTTCCGATAAATAGTTACAATAATGAAAAAGAAAAAGGCACACAATTAATAACCAGAATGATGGAGCTGGTGCAAAATAGCTTATTTCCTTCGATATCCTTTGTTAATAAAATAGATACACAAAAGCTGGCGACAGCCAATGAATTTTATCCGACCCTTGAAGATTTGGAAGAGTTAGCTAAAGAAAATAATTCGGAAGAGGAAGTGGAAAATGAAGAGACGACAGCGGAATCTCTAGAAGCTGTCCTAGCAGTGCCTGGTTCTGGTGATGGCACTATTTATTCGATGGAATCATTGAGGGACTATTCTTTTTTAAAAGACACTTTTTATGGTGGGCCGGCATTGGCTGATGCTGACAGCAGTCTCCTTAATGGAGAAATACTGGTGAATAAGGATTTGACTATGGATCTGACCGGTGATGAGCCTAAAATTCTGATTTACCATACTCATTCCCAAGAGGCTTTTTCAGACAGCGCGCCTGGCGATGAAAGCCAAACTATTGTCGGAATGGGTGATACCTTATGCACTATTTTGCAAGAGAAATATGGGATAAGTGTTTATCACGACAGGGGTACTTATGATGTTATCGATAATGTCTTGGATCGGAGTGCGGCATATTCTGTAGCGCTTGGACATATCGAAGAGATTCTTGCCAATAATCCATCGATTAAGGTCGTCATTGATTTGCATCGAGACGGTGTTAATGCCAATACGCATCTGATTACTGAAATTAATGGGAAGAAGACGGCAAAAATCATGTTTTTTAACGGGTTGTCACAGAGCTCATCAGGTTACTTAAAGAATGATTATCTATCAGAGAATCTAGCGTTTAGCCTGCAAATGCAGCTTAAGGCGGCAGAGATATTTCCGGGTTTTACCAGAAAAATATATTTGCGCTCTTACCGATATAATATGCATTTGATGCCTAGAACGTTATTAGTTGAATGCGGAGGCCAGACGAATACCGTGGAAGAGGCGAGAAATGCGATGGAGCCATTGGCAGATATTTTATACAGTGTATTATCGGGGCAATAGACAGGATAAATTTTTCATGCTATAATACCCTCAGTTAATATTAGTTTCAGGAGGCTATAGCAGTGAAGATAGATCAAAGCAAGATAAGAAACTTTTGCATTATTGCCCATATTGATCACGGAAAATCTACCCTTGCGGATCGGATCATTGAAAAGACCGGCCTGCTCACTAGCAGGGAGATGCAGGCGCAGGTACTTGACAATATGGAATTGGAGCGCGAGCGGGGCATAACCATCAAGGCCCAGTCCGTGCGGATTATATATAAAGATAAGAATGGTGAAGAATACATTTTTAACCTGATCGATACGCCGGGTCATGTAGATTTTAATTATGAGGTGTCCAGGAGCCTTGCGGCGTGCGACGGAGCGATATTGGTGGTAGATGCCGCTCAGGGAATTGAGGCTCAAACATTGGCTAATGTATATCTGGCGCTAGATCATGATCTAGACATTATGCCGGTCATTAATAAAATAGATTTACCCAGTGCCCAGCCTGAGAGAGTCGTCAGCGAGATAGAAGATGTCATTGGTATTGAGGCTCATGACGCTCCATTGATTTCGGCAAAGAACGGTATTAATATCGAAGCGGTTTTAGAGCAGATCATCGTGAAGATACCGGCGCCTAAAGGGGATCCAATGGCTCCGCTAAAGGCACTGATTTTTGATGCGGTATATGATTCTTATAAAGGCGTTATCGTCTTCTTTCGAGTTATGGAAGGTAAGATCACTAAAGGCACGCCTGTTAGAATGATGGCGACCGGCGCTGAATTTACGACCGTTGAGGTGGGCTACTTTGGGGCAGGGCAATTCATCCCCGATGAGGAATTATCGGCAGGGATGGTTGGCTATATGACTGCAAGCATTAAGAATCTTAAAGATACGCTCATTGGCGATACCATTACAAATGCGCTTGAACCATGTAGCGAGCCGCTGCCGGGATATAAGAAGGTCAACCCGATGGTTTATTGCGGTATGTATCCTGCTGATGGGGCGAAGTATCCTGACTTAAGAGAAGCCTTAGAGAAGCTTAAGCTTAATGATGCTTCACTGCAATTCGAGCCGGAGACCTCCGTTGCGCTTGGCTTTGGTTTTAGATGTGGATTTCTTGGTCTGCTCCATTTGGAAATCATTCAGGAGCGCTTGGAGAGAGAATACAATCTGGATTTGGTGACCACGGCGCCATCGGTTATTTATAAGGTTCACAAAACCAATGGAGAAGAGATTTCTTTGACGAATCCATCTAATCTTCTGGATCCTTCCGAGATAGACTATATGGAAGAGCCGATTGTTTCAGCAGAAATCATGGTGACTACGGAATTCATCGGACCGATTATGGAGCTTTGCCAGGAACGCAGGGGCGTCTATTTAGGAATGGAATATATGGAAGAGACCCGTGCCATGTTAAGGTATGAATTGCCATTAAATGAAATTATTTATGATTTTTTTGATGCATTAAAATCCCGCTCAAGAGGATACGCTTCCTTTGATTATGAAATGAAAGGTTATCAGCGTTCTGAATTATGCCGGCTTGATATTCTCGTAAACAGAGAAGAGGTGGATGCTTTATCATTCATCGTATTTAGCGGGTCAGCCTACGAACGCGGCAGAAAGATGTGTGAGAAGCTCAAGGAAGAAATACCTAGGCAATTATTTGAAATCCCAATTCAGGCAGCTATTGGAAGCAAGATTATTGCCAGAGAAACAGTCAAGGCATTGAGGAAGGACGTTTTGGCCAAGTGCTACGGCGGTGATATCAGTCGTAAGCGTAAGTTGCTTGAAAAGCAAAAGGAAGGAAAGAAACGGATGCGTCAGGTAGGTAATGTGGAAATCCCTCAAAAAGCTTTTATGAGTGTATTAAAGCTGGATGACAAATGAGAAAACAATTAGGTCTTTATATTCATTTCCCCTTCTGTGTTCAAAAATGTCATTACTGTGACTTCTTGTCGTTTCCATATTCAAAGAATACTGCGAAAGCCTATTTAGATTGCCTTTACAAGGAGATCCAATCAACGGCCTCCTTATATAGTGAGTTTGATGTTGCTACTACATTTATTGGGGGCGGGACGCCTTCGATCATGGCGCTTAATGATTTACAAAGACTGATGGAAGCAGTCAAGGGTTCCTTTAATATTAAAAATACCGATGAGATTACTTTAGAAGCTAATCCGGGAACGCTTTCTATGGCTAAGCTAGAGGAGGCAAGAAAAAGTGGCATCAACCGTTTAAGCATCGGTCTGCAGTCATGTGATGATGCCGAATTGCAGTTATTGGGGCGGATTCATACTTATGAGCAGTTTTGTGAGCAGTTTGAATATGCCCGAGCAGCAGGTTTTGATAATATCAATATTGATGTCATGTCTGCGCTGCCTAGGCAGACATTGTCAGATTATGAAGCGACTCTGGATGGCATACTTGATTTGGAACCGGAGCACATATCGGCGTACAGCCTGATTATTGAAGAGGGTACGCCTTTTTTTGATAAGTACGGCGATAGATTGGGAAAAGACATGCCATCTGAAGCATGCGAACGGCAGATGTACCATCTGACCCATCGCAAGCTTTCCGGGAACGGATATAATAGATATGAAATCTCCAATTATGCCAAGCCTGGTTTTAAGTGCGGGCACAATATCGGCTATTGGAAGCGAAGAGACTATCTGGGCCTAGGACTGGGAGCTCATAGTATGGTGGACAATATCCGTTTTTCGGTTCCGGTAAAATTAGATGAGTACCTTGATTTCTGGAAACGGCCTAAGAGGGCGTTGGACTTAGACACAATATATTACCAAGATGTGGACAGGCTCACAGTGCCAACACAAATAGAGGAATACATGTTTTTGGGGTTCAGGCTGACAGAGGGAATTGTGCGGGAAGAGTTTTATCAAACCTTTGGCGTGCCTTTAGATGATGTTTATGGAGAGGTTATCAGCAAGCATATCAGACAGAACTTAATCGTAGAGAGTAAAAATAAGCAAAGATTGTTTTTGTCAAGTCGTGGAATTGATATAAGTAATTATGTGTTGGCGGATTACATATTAGATCGTCAAAAAAAATAATAAGAGCTATTGACAAAGATGGAAAAAAGTGATATCTTATACACATGGGTATTAGCACTCCTAAGAGACGAGTGCTAACAACATAAAATATTGAGGTGATTTGAGTGGATTTAGATAAAAGAAAAGTAAAGATATTGAATGCAATTATACAGACTTATCTAAATAGTGGTGAGCCTGTAGGCTCAAGGACTATTTCTAAATTCACCGACTTGAATCTCAGTTCTGCGACAATTCGAAATGAGATGGCGGATTTAGAGGAATTGGGATATATCCTTCAACCCCATACATCAGCAGGAAGGATTCCCTCGGATAAGGGATATCGCTTTTACGTTGACAACATGATGAAAGAGAAGATTAGCGAAGTTGATGAGATGAAAGAGATTGTTATCGAGAAGGCAGATAAGGTAGACCAGCTACTGAAGCAAATAGCTAAGTTTTTGGCCAATAATACGAATTATGCCTCAATGATCTCATCGCCACAATTTAAGCGCAATAAGGTAAGATTTATACAGCTATCACAAGTTGACGGTGAACAAATTCTCCTGACCATCATGCTTGATGGCAACTTGATTAAGAATAAATTGATTGATTTACAGGAGCGGTTAGAACAAGAAGAAGTCGTTAAGTTGAACATTCTATTGAATACTTTTTTACAAGGGCTTACGCTTTTACAGATCAACATGGAGATGATCCAAAAGCTTAAGATGCAGGCCGGAGGTCATAAGCAAGTTATTAATGAAATAATCGATGCTCTTGCTTTTGCCGTTCAGGAAGAGGATGATCTGGAGATTTATACAAGCGGTACAACTAACCTCCTGAAGTATCCGGAATTAAGTGATAAGGAGAGAGCCGGTGAGCTTATTTATTTATTGGAAGAGAAGCAGGCACTTGTGGATTTTATGATCACTAATTCAGGAGAAGACAATGAGGAGGACCGTGGGATTCAGGTATATATCGGTTCGGAATCTCCGTTGACATCTATGAAGGACTGCAGCGTTGTTACGGCAACATATGAATTAGAAGAGGGTGTCCAGGGAACCATAGGAATTATTGGACCTAAGCGAATGGATTATGAAAAGGTCGTGGGAAATCTTAAGAAGATGATGAATCAGCTGGATATCATTTTTAAGAAAAAATAAAGAGGTGATTTAATGGACAATCAGGATAAGGACATGAGGGAAGTGGAGCAAGAAAATGTGAATGATGAAACCATCATCAAGACGCAGGAGCAAGACTGCGATATAGAGGCTCAGGAATCCGAATTAGATATCGAGACGGAAGGTACTGACCCAGATGATTCTGAAGACATGCAGGAGAAGTCCTTAGATGAGAAGAAGGGTATATTCCGCAAAAAGGAAAAGAAAAAGGATAAAAGGGATCTGAAAATCGAAGAATTAAACGATCGGCTCATACGTAACATGGCTGAGTTCGATAACTTCAGAAAGAGAACCGATAAAGAGAAGAGCCTAATGTTTGATACCGGTGCAGGAATGATAGTTGGAAAGATATTACCGGTCATTGATGATTTTGAGAGGGGCTTGGCAACGATAGAGGCTAAAGATGTAGAATCGTCATTTGCAATAGGAATGGAGATGGTGTATAAGAAATTAATCACCACTTTGGATGATATGGGTGTTTCCGTCATTGAATCCGTGGGTAAGGAATTTGACCCGACGTATCACAATGCGGTAATGCAGGAAGCGGATGAAGAACATGATTCCGGTATTGTTACCCAGGAACTTCAAAAGGGGTATATATATAAAGAAAAGGTTATTCGTCACAGTATGGTAGTAGTAGCAGAATAGTAAATTTGAACATAGTTTAGGAGGACATTATTATGAGTAAGATTATAGGTATTGATTTAGGAACAACAAATTCATGTGTTGCCGTTATGGAAGGCGGCAAGCCGGTGGTTATTGCCAATACAGAAGGCGCAAGAACGACACCTTCAGTCGTGGCATTTACTAAGACAGGAGAAAGACTTGTCGGGGAACCTGCCAAAAGGCAAGCGGTTACCAATGCAGATAAAACGATATCATCAATTAAAAGACATATGGGTTCCGATTATCGGGTAACGATTGATGATAAAAAGTATTCACCGCAGGAGATTTCAGCAATGATACTGCAGAAGCTTAAAGCAGATGCTGAGAGTTATTTAGGTGAGCCTGTCAACGAAGCGGTTATTACCGTACCGGCATATTTCAATGATGCTCAGAGGCAGGCGACAAAGGATGCCGGCAAGATTGCCGGTTTAGATGTAAAACGTATCATTAATGAGCCGACAGCGGCAGCTTTAGCTTATGGTCTTGATAATGAAAAAGAGCAGAAGATTATGGTTTATGACTTAGGCGGCGGAACATTTGATGTATCCATTATTGAAATTGGTGATGGTGTTATTGAAGTTTTAGCAACCTCGGGCGATAACCGTTTGGGCGGTGATGACTTTGATGATCGAATTACCCGTCATATGCTTTCAGAGTTTAAGAATACAGAGGGCGTTGACTTATCAGGCGATAAGATGGCCATGCAGAGACTTAGAGAAGCATCAGAGAAGGCTAAGAAGGAATTGTCAACAGCAGCCACAACAAATATCAACCTGCCGTTTATTACAGCGACATCAGAAGGACCGAAGCATTTTGACATGAACCTGACCAGAGCTAAGTTTGATGAGCTTACCCATGACTTAATAGAAAGAACTGTAGCACCGGTACAAAGCGCCTTAAAGGATGCCGGCATTAGCGCATCTGAACTGGGTAAGGTATTATTAGTTGGTGGGTCTACACGTACACCGGCTGTTCAGGATAAAGTAAAACAATTAACTGGACATGATCCATCTAAGACCCTAAATCCTGATGAGTGTGTTGCTATTGGGGCTTCCATTCAGGGCGGCAAGCTGGCTGGTGATTCAGGAGCAGGCGATATTCTGCTGCTTGATGTAACACCTTTAACGCTTTCCATAGAAACCTTAGGCGGGATTGCGACACCATTGATTGAGAGAAACACAACTATTCCCACTAAGAAGAGCCAGGTATTTTCTACGGCTGCAGACAATCAATCAGCAGTTGATATTAATGTAGTACAGGGCGAGAGGAAGTTTGCTAAGGATAATAAGAGTTTAGGTCAATTCAGACTTGATGGAATCGCTCCGGCAAGAAGGGGTATTCCTCAGATTGAGGTAACCTTTGACATAGATGCTAATGGTATTGTTAACGTGTCTGCTAAGGACATGGGAACAGGTAAGGAACAACATATCACAATCACAGCAGGATCCAACCTCTCAGATAGCGATATTGAAAAAGCAGTTAAAGAGGCAGCTGAGTTTGAGGCTCAGGATAAGAAGCGTAAGGAAGGCATCGAAGCGAGAAACGAAGCAGATGCAATGATTTTCCAGACTGAGAAGGCATTAGAAGAGGCAGGCGATAAAGTTAGTGTAGAAGACAAAGAGAAGGTTCAGTCTGAACTTGACAGCTTAAAAGCTTTGATTGATAGTGCGAATATTGAAGATATGACAGATTCCCAGGTTGAAGACATTAAGGCAGGAAAACAAAGACTTATGGACGCTGCACAGACGATTTTTGCTAAAATGTATGAAGGTGCTGCAGACGCAGGCGCTGAACAGGGCGAAGCAGCCGGAGGTGATTCGGCATATCAGGCAGATGATGTTGTTGACGCAGATTATAAAGAAGTGTAATATATAAGTATATCCTTACTTGAGGAGCATGCTATCTTATTAAGTGAGGAATGTATTAAAATGAGGCTGGGAGAATGATTGCAATCTTGATTGTATATGGAATATCCCATCCTCATTTAGCTGTGTAGAAGGTGAGATGAGTTATGGCAGAAAAGAGAGATTACTATGAAGTTCTTGGTGTTTCCAAGTCGGCTACAGATGCCGATTTAAAGAAAGCATACAGACAACTTGCCAAGCAGTATCATCCGGACACTAATTCTGGAGATGCTGAAGCTGAGAAAAAGTTTAAAGAGGCTTCAGAAGCATATGCGGTTTTAAGTGATGCTGAAAAGAGATCGCAATATGACCGGTTTGGTCATGCGGCATTCGATCAGGCCGACGGTGGCGCCGGTGGTTTTGGCGGATTTGATTTCGGCGGTGATATGGGCGACATTTTTGGCGATATTTTTGGTGATATTTTTGGCGGTTCCCGGGGAAGCAGAAAGTCTTACAATGGACCGATGCAAGGGGCTAATGTCAAAATTAATTTAAAGGTATCGTTTATGGATGCTGTGTTTGGTGTTGAGAAGAAACTAGAAATTAATTTAAAGGATGAATGTGCGGCATGTAAGGGAAGCGGTGCGAAGCCGGGAACAAGTCCGGTGACTTGTAGCCGATGTGGCGGAAAAGGACAGATCGTCCAGACGCAGCAATCATTATTTGGTGTCGTTAGAAATGTCCAGACCTGTCCGGACTGTCATGGAACAGGTAAGATTATTAAGGATAGATGTACAGACTGTTCAGGAACTGGATATGTGAAGAACAAGAAGATAATTGAAGTATCCATTCCTGCCGGTATTGATACAGGACAAAGCGTCCGGATTCGCGGTAAGGGTGAGCCGGGTGTTAACGGTGGCGGGAGAGGCGACTTACTGGTAGGCGTTAATGTCGAGCGCCATCCGATTTTCCAGCGTCAGGACTATAATATATTTTCGACTGTACCGATATCTTTTGTTGATGCCGCTTTGGGCGCAGACATTAAGATTAAAACAGTTGATGGAGAGGTCACTCAGTCAATTAAAGCAGGAACTCAGACGGATACTAAGATTCGCTTAAAGAGCAAAGGCGTACCGACGCTGCGCAATAAGAATATCCGCGGAGACCACTATATAGCGCTTGTTGTTCAGGTTCCGGAGAAGTTATCTGGTGAACAAAAGGAGGCGCTGCGTCAATTTGATGTGACGATGCGTGGGGAAAGAGGCAGCAATGCGTCAAGTGAATCGTCATCTGATTCAAGGAAAAAGAAAAGCTTTATGGACAAAGTTAAAGAAGCATTTGATGATTAATAAGGAATTAGCGGCGATGGGAAAGACATTTCCCGCGCCAGCTTTTTTTTCTAAGCCGCAGGTCACTTTTGTCAGGTAAGGCGCAAGTGGGAAAGGTAAGGTTATTGCTATGAAGCGATGGAATAAATATACGTTAGAGACGACGACTGAAGCTGTTGATTTAATTAGCTATACTTTGAATGAATTAGGAATCGAAGGTGTTGAGGTCGAGGATCATGTTCCCCTTCAAGAAGCGGACAAGAAGAAATTATTTATTGATATACTTCCTGATATGAAGCCGGATGATGGCAAAGCTTATCTTTCATTTTATATTGATGAGGCGCAGGATAGCGCTAGTAATATAGAGCATATTTTAGCTGAAATAAAATTGTTGTCTGATTTTGTAAGCTTGGGCAGCTTAAGCTGTAAAGAATCTTCTACAGCAGATGAGGATTGGATAAATAATTGGAAAGAGTACTGGAAGCCATTTATGGTTGCTGAAAACATTATGATTAAGCCAACCTGGGAGACATTAACAGATGTTCCTAAAGAAACTTTAGTTGTTCAGCTGGATCCAGGCACGTCTTTTGGAACGGGCATGCATCATACCACCAAGCTATGTATCAGCCAATTGAAGAAATATTTAGAGCCGGGTCAGAAACTGTTGGATATCGGCTGTGGCAGCGGGATATTATCTATTATTGGCTTATTGCTGGGAGCTGGGGAAGCTGCGGCAACAGATATTGATGTCCATGCAGTTGCCACAGCAGTGGAGAATGCGAAGGTAAACCATATCTTGATGGACAAGTATAAGGTGCTCTGTGGCGATGTGATCTCAGACAAAGCGTTTCGCCAAAGCTTGGGTATGCATAAGTACGATTTAGTTGTTGCCAATATATTGGCAGATGTTATCATCCCTCTTGCAGCGGTCATTAAGGAAAATATGTGCCAGGGCGGCTTGTTTATATCGTCAGGCATTATTAATTCGAAGGAGACGGTCGTCAAGGAAGCATTGATTAAGAATGGGTTTGAAATAGTTGATGTGATTAGATCTGATGAATGGGTATCATTTTCTTGTCAAGTGTGGTCAACCATGATATAATAACCCTTTGTTATTGAGTTTTTGAGGAAAGGAACGTTCGAATGCCAAGATTTTTTGTAAGGCCTGGGCAGGTTCATAAGGATTTAATTGTTATTACAGGCAATGACGTCAATCATATTAAGAAAGTGCTAAGACTGTTGCCGGGGGACACTCTGACTGTCAGCGATGGTACGGGAACTGATTATTTTTGTGTGATTGAAGCTGTTAAAAGGGATGAAGTCCGGCTTAATATAGAAAATAGCTGGGAATCTTTCCGCGAGCTTAAAAGCCGCATATACCTGTTTCAGGGGTTGCCCAAAGGAGATAAACTGGAGCTGATTATCCAAAAGGCGGTAGAGCTTGGGGTATATGAAATCATTCCCATGAATACTAGACGGACGATCGTTAAGCTTGATGATAATAAGCTGGCAAAGAAGCTTAGCCGTTGGCAGAGCATTGCCGAGAGTGCGGCGAAGCAGTCCGGCCGAGGCATCATACCAGAGGTCAAGTGGCCCATGGATTTTGCTAAAGCACTGGAACTAAGCCGCAATCTTGGGTGTAATTTAATACCATATGAGCGAGCAGAGGATATAGCGGCGGCAAGAAGGTTGATAGAATCCGCAGCGGGTAAGGAAAGCATTGGCATATTTATTGGACCTGAGGGTGGTTTTGACAAGGTCGAGATTGAATTGGCGATTACGGCGGGCGTGGAGCCGATGACGCTGGGGCGCCGGGTTTTAAGGACTGAGACAGCTGGAATGACAGTTTTGTCTGTTTTGATGTTTCAATTGGACTAAGGTGTGAATAATAAGATGAGAGAGATTTATTTTGATAATGCGGCGACAACTAAAGTATGTACACAAGCCTGTGATGTGATCATGCAAACCATTTCCAAAGATTACGGGAATCCATCATCGTTGCATCTGAAAGGAATCACTGCAGAGAACTATATTAAAGAAGCAAGAGCGATATTTGCGAACTTATTAAAAGTGAATGAGAAAGAATTTGTTTTCACATCAGGCGGGACAGAATCGAATAATATGGCGCTGATTGGCGCAGCTATGGCTAATTGCCGTCGCGGCAAGCACATTATAACGACGGCAATTGAGCACCCTTCTGTAAGCGCACCCTTAGCAGCCCTTAAAGCGCATGGTTTTGAAGTGACACAGCTGCCTGTTGACGAAAAAGGCGTTGTTAGCTTAAAGGCTCTTGAAAAGGCAATACGTGAGGATACGATCATGGTGTCTTCAATCTATGTCAATAATGAGATTGGGACCATTCAGCCGATTGAGCAGATGGGCCGATTGATCAAGAGAATCAATGGGGAAGCACTGTTTCATGTAGATGCGATACAGGCATTTGGCAAATTTCATATTTATCCCAAGCGCTACGGGATTGACCTGATGACGATTAGCAGCCATAAGTTTCATGGCCCTAAAGGCGTGGGTCTGCTTTATATAAGAGAGGGCACTAAGGTAAAGCCGATTCTTTTAGGCGGTGGGCAGCAAAAAGGCATGCGCTCAGGCACGGAGAATGTCCCGGGGGTTGCGGGCATGGCCCATGCCGCCAAAACAGTTTATGAAAATCTGACGACGAAGGTGGATGGGCTGTATGGATTAAGAGCGTATTTTATCAGGCAGCTGATGTCCTTTGAAGATGTGGTGATTAATAGCAATGACCAAGAGGTGGCAGCACCACACATCGTGAGCGCGGCGTTTGGCGATATTAAGGCAGAGGTCTTGCTTCATGCCCTTGAGGAACGGGGCATCTATGTTTCATCAGGCTCTGCCTGCTCGTCAAATCATCCGGCGGTGAGCGTCACATTAAAAGCTATCGGTGTCAATCCGAAGTATTTAGATGCTACCGTGCGCTTCAGCTTTTCTTATGAAACGACGAAAGAGGAAATGGACGATTGCCTGAAGGCGTTGGCAGAGCTTGTTCCTATGTTGAGAAGGTATACACCTGGAGGGAAGAAACGTGTTTAAGACATTTTTAATAAAATATGGTGAAATAGGCATCAAGGGTAAGAATAAATATCTGTTTGAAGATGCATTAGTGAACCGGATAAGGTATGTGCTTATGAACTTAGGCGATTTTGGCGTCAGGAAAGAGCAGGGGCGGATTTATGTGGAGGCTTTTGCCGATTATGATTATGAAGAGGTGATCGAAGCTTTATCAAGAGTATTTGGCATTGTGGCAATCTGTCCGGTGGTTCATTGCGAAGACAATAGTTGGGATAATTTAACAAAAGTTGTAGGAGACTATATAGAAGCGGCTTATGCAGACAGGGATTTTACATTTAAGGTGGAGGCACGTCGAGCTGATAAGAATTATCCCCGGTACTCTATGGAAATCAATGCGGATATGGGCGAATATCTTCTCCATAGATTTCCGCAATTAAGCGTCAATGTCAGAAAGCCGGATGTGGTTGTTAATATTGAAGTACGTAAAAAGACCTATATATACTCCAAGTCTATTAAAGGTCCCGGCGGAATGCCGGTGGGAACCAATGGAAAGGCCATGCTGCTGCTCTCTGGAGGCATTGATAGCCCTGTGGCGGGTTATATGATAGCTAAAAGAGGCGTTGAAATAGAAGCGCTATATTTTCATGCGCCGCCTTATACCAGTGAAAGAGCAAAACAGAAGGTGGTAGATTTGGCAAAGATTGTATCCCGATACGCCGGTGCGATAAAATTGAACATCATTAACTTTACTGATATTCAGCTGGCAATTTATGAAAATTGCCCCCATGATGAATTAACCATTATTATGCGCAGGTATATGATGAAAATTGCTGAACGTATTGCCAAGGAAGATGGAGCTTTAGGCTTAATTACCGGTGAGAGCATCGGTCAGGTGGCAAGCCAGACCATGCAGAGCTTAGCGGCAACCAATACTGTATGCACGGTGCCGGTCTATCGTCCGGTGATTGGCTTTGATAAGAATGATATCGTGGCAATTTCAGAAAAGATTGGTGCTTATGAGACATCGATATTGCCTTTTGAAGACTGCTGTACAATATTTGTCGCCAAGCACCCCGTGACAAAACCCAACATCCGGGCGATTGAGCGATCAGAATATCATTTGAAGGATATCATTGATGAATTATTAGAGAATGCTATAACAACAAGAGAAGTTGTGATTTGTGAAGCTTAAAAGATAGAGAGGATGCTAATTGCATCCTCTGGAAATTAAAATCTTCTTAGATATCTTAGTCAACGATAAAGGGTTTTAATACAGATGCAATTTCTTCATATTGGTCTTCACCGTGGATATTTAAATCAATAGGTTTAGATAAGTCCAGGCTGAATATCCCCATAATTGACTTAGCATCAATGACGTATCTGCCAGATATTAAATCGAAATCTGTATCAAACTTACTGATCTCGTTTACAAATGCTTTGACTTTATCGATTGAATCTAGACATATTTGTACTGTTTTCATCGAATTGCCCTCCTTAGTTTAGTTTATAACTATATACTACAATCAGGTGCCGCTAAAGTCAATAATAGATAGATAAATTATTTGTAAAAGTTAACAAAAAAAACCGCAAATTCAGACATTTTGGGATGGAGGAAATCATTTTGAAGAGTGTAGCGCTATATACATTGGGCTGCAAAGTAAATCAATACGAAACAGATGCCATGGCTACGCTGTTTAGAGAAGCTGGATTCGAAGTAAAGCCTTTTAATGAGTCGGCAGACATATATGTGATTAACACTTGTACGGTGACGAATATTGCTGACCGTAAATCCAGACAGATGTTACACCGCGCAAAAAAGAAGAATCAAGAGAGCCTTGTGGTTGCTGTCGGCTGTTATGTTCAGGTGGCAGCAGAACAGATCGAGAAAGATGTATATGTTGATTTGGTGATTGGCAACGATAAAAAGAAGGATATTGTTAGAATTATTAATGACTACTTTGAGCAGAATAACCAAGAGAATCATCTGATTGATATCCATCACGTTAATGAATATGAGGAGCTTAAGGTTGATCAGATTTCGGAGCATACAAGAGCCTATATAAAGATTCAGGACGGCTGTAATCAATTTTGCTCCTACTGCATCATTCCATATACAAGGGGCAGGGTAAGGAGCAGGGCAACTAAGGATATTATCAGTGAAGCAAAAAGCCTAGTAGCTAATGGCTATAAGGAAATCGTGTTGACTGGGATACATATTTCTTCTTATGGCTTGGATTTTACTAAGAAGGAGTACAATAAAAGCATCGAGGGAGAAGCTTTTATAATACTGATCGAAGAGCTGAGCGGCATCAATGGCTTAGCTCGTATTCGTCTCGGTTCCCTTGAACCAAGAATTGTCACTGAAGCTTTTGTTAAGAGACTTGTGTCGATTCCGCAAATCTGCCCTCATTTTCACTTATCACTGCAAAGCGGATGCGATGAAACGCTTAAGCGAATGAATAGAAAGTACGATACTACAGACTATCGAATGCGCTGTGATATTTTAAGAAAGTATTTTGACAATCCGGCAATTACCACTGATATTATCGTTGGGTTTCCTGGCGAAACGGATGAAGAATTTGCAATAACAAAGGCTTACTTAACAGAGATAGGATTTGCGGGGGTTCATGTGTTTCCTTATTCTAAAAGAGAGGGAACAAAGGCGGCTGCCATGAAAGATCAAGTACCGGCTGCCCTAAAGACGAAAAGAAGCAGGGAGCTATTAGACATAGCAAAGGTGCTTAATGATCATTATTTTAAACAGCATATAAATAAAACTGTGGAGGTACTCATTGAGGAGACAATCGATTTGGGTAATGAAAAATACAATATAGGTCACAGCAGAGAATATATCAAAGTGGTGCTGAAATACACCCCAAATAGGATAAATATGCTTGTAAGTGGTAGGATAAAGCATAAAATTCATGAAGATTTCGTGTTTTGTGAAAGTATTCATTGAATTATTTGAGGTTTTATATTAATATTATAGGTAGTGGATCGGAAAGCAGATTAAAGAAGTAAGGATGTGAGATTAATGCCGGATATGAACAATACACAATATTTTAAAGTTAGTAGCGATGCTGAGATTGCAATCAAGGACATACTGGAGGCGGTCTATATAGCATTGACCGAAAAAGGATACAACCCCATAAGCCAGATTGTAGGATATATTATGTCCGGTGATCCTACGTACATTACAAGTTATAAGAATGCCAGATATCTTATTATGAAGGTTGAGCGAGATGAGATTCTGGAAGAACTCTTAAAAACTTATATTAATGTCAATTTGAAATAGCAATGGGGAATAGCATGCGAATAATGGGATTAGATTACGGAGCAAAAACCGTCGGCGTGGCTATTAGTGATTCATTATGGGTAACGGCTCAGGGCATAGAGACGATCACCCGTAATGACGAGGGGAAGTTGCGCAAAACTTTAGCAAGAATCGAACAGTTGATTTTAGAATATGACATAGAATACATTGTATTAGGTTATCCTAAAAACATGAATAATTCCATTGGAGACAGAGGAAGAAAAACAGAAGAATTTAAGGATATGCTCACCAGAAGAACCGGACTTGAAGTGATTTTGTGGGATGAACGTCTGACAACTAATTCTGCCAGGAAGACTTTAATAGAAGGCAAGGTGCGGCGAGAGAACCGTAAGAACTATGTGGACAAGCTGGCAGCAGTTTTAATTTTGCAAGGTTATTTAGACAGCCTTAGCAACGGGCGGATGAATGACCTGGAAAGTGAATAGTGTGATAATGGAAAGAGTAGAATTTACCCTAACAGATACCAATGAAAAAGAAGAATTTTATGTTGTCGAGCAAACAAGGCTTGGCAATGTTAATTATATATTAGTTGCAAAAACCGAGGAAGACGAAGCGGAAGCCTTTGTTTTAAAGGAGACTTCCGGTGATACGGCAGAAGCGTTATACGACATTGTGGTCGATGACGTGGAACTAGAAGTAGTAGCAAAAATATTTTCAGAAATATTAGAAGATATTGATTTAGAATTATCGCAATAATTCGATAAAACTTAGACAATAAGAAAGACTGCGGGAAGTGGGGGATATGATGGAAGAACGTTTGGCAAGGTTTAAGACATTACTGAAAGAGAAGGGAATGAAGACGACGACCCAAAGGCTTGCAATATTGCAAGTTCTTCTTGAGCAGCCTGACAAGCATTTTACCGCAGAAGAGATTTATGAATTGGTAAAGTTAAACTGGCCCGATATTGGGCTGGCAACCGTATATCGCAATATACAATTATTATTGGAGTTAAACTTGATTGATCATTTGAATTTGAATGATGGATATGTGCGTTATGAGATTGGAAGTACGAATATGGATGATGTCAGACATCATCACCATCATTTAATTTGCATGGAATGTGGTGAAGTCTTTATGTTTGAAGATGACCTTTTAGAGAATCTGGAACAGACGATACAAGATACCTTAGGATTCGTAGTCAATAATCATGAAGTTAAACTCTATGGTCGTTGTAAGAACTGTAATGAACGGACGGAACAAGTATAAGTTAATATTGTCAAGGTTTAGTCGATATTATTGCACAACATGAATTAAGAAAATGTGGAGGTGCAATTTTGAAAACAAACGACTTAAGTGACTCGAAAATCAAAATCATTCCCTTAGGTGGGTTAGAACAAATCGGTATGAACATCACGTGCTTCGAATATGAAGATAGCATTATTGTTGTAGATTGTGGTCTGGCTTTCCCGGATGATGATATGTTGGGAATTGATTTAGTAATTCCCGATGTGACCTATTTGAAAGAAAATCTAGATAAAGTAAAAGGCTTTATCATTACCCATGGACATGAAGACCATATTGGCGGTCTTGCTTACGTGCTTAAAGACGTTCCGGTGCCAATTTACGCAACGAAATTGACATTGGGGATTATTGAGCATAAGTTAAAAGAACACAATATGGTAAAAAGCACAAAAAGAAAAGTGATTAAGCACGGGCAGTCCATTAACTTAGGTAAATTCAGAATCGAATTTATAAAAACTAACCATAGCATTGCCGATGCAACGGCATTGGCAATTTATTCGCCGGCAGGAATTATCATCCATACAGGAGACTTTAAGATTGACTATACGCCTGTATTTGGGCAAATGATTGATTTACAGCGGTTAGCGGAGCTTGGAAAGAAAGGCGTTCTAGCTTTGATGGGCGACAGCACGAATGCGGAGCGCCCGGGATTTACACAGTCAGAAAGAACCGTAGGCGTATCCTTTGCGCATATATTTAATGATAATCCAAAGGATCGGATTATTATTGCAACTTTTGCATCTAATGTCGACAGGGTGCAGCAGATTATTAACACGGCACATAATTTCGGCAGAAAGGTTATTGTAGAAGGCCGGAGCATGGTCAATATCATAACGATTGCCTCGGAGCTTGGATATATCAAGATACCTGACAAAACCTTGATAGAAATAGATCAAATGAAGAACTATCCTGACGAGCAAATCGTATTAATTACCACCGGCAGCCAAGGGGAAACGATGGCGGCGCTCTCTAGAATGGCAGCATCGATTCACCGCAAAGTATCGATTAAGCCGGGAGACTTGGTTATATTTAGCTCCAACCCGATACCAGGCAATGAAAAAGCCGTTTCCAATATAATTAATGAACTCTATCGTAAAGGCGCCAAAGTGATTTTCCAGGATGCCCATGTTTCAGGACATGCTTGCCAGGAAGAATTGAAGTTAATTTATGCATTGACGAGACCTAAATATGCGATACCTGTGCATGGTGAGTACAGACACTTAAAAGCCCATGCAGGATTAGCGGAACTAATGGGAATACCGAAAGATAATATATTTATTTTGAATTCAGGAGAAGTCCTTGAGCTGGGGAATGCATCAGGCCAGATTGTCGATAAAGTGAATGCCGGGGGCGTCATGGTAGATGGCCTTGGTGTCGGTGATGTAGGTAATATCGTATTACGTGACCGTCAGCTATTGTCACAGAACGGTCTGCTCATTGTGATCATGACCCTTGACAAATATACGAATCAGGTTTTGGCGGGCCCGGACATTGTCTCTAGAGGCTTTGTATATGTCAGAGAATCTGAGAATCTGATGGAGGATGCTAGGCATGTTGTCCGTGAAGCGCTTAGTAACTGCCTCGATAAGAAGTGTGGCGACTGGGGCAAGATTAAGAATGTTGTCCGTGAAGCGCTCAGTGAATATGTTTGGAAACAAACGAAAAGGAATCCTATGATTCTACCTATAATTATGGAAGTTGATGCTTAAGAAAAAGAAGTGAGGCAATGTTTTATGTCAAAGCTTAATGACTATTCACAGATGTTGAATGATGCAATTAAACAAAGTGAGGAATATAATCAATACCACCGATTAAAAGCCGTGCTGAGTGATGATTCAGAGTTGTATGCAAAGGTCAACACATTTAGAAAAAAGAATATTATGTTACAAAGTAAAGAGTATGAGCCAGATGATATATTAAAAATGGATCAATTAGAGGAAGAGTATTATTCTATATTATCAATGACCTGTGTCAAGGAATTTTTATTGGCAGAGCAGCGGTTTTGCAGATTGATCAACAGTATGAATGAAGCAATATGCAATGCCGCAGACTTTGATCTGGACTTTATGGATGTGACTTAAGGAGTGAGGATGATGAAGAAGTTTACAACGGGGACCCTGTCTGTTTTATTGAATATTCTTGTATATGCCGTTATAATATTTTTAATTTACAAGGTCGTTTTATTCGCATTTGATTTTTCTTACGAAGTGTTTGGAAATACGACCATATCCCAGCATGATGACACGCCAGTGGCTATTGATATCAAAGATGGATATTCATCAGCTGATATAGCCGCAGTGCTTAAAGAAAATGGGATTATTAAATACAAGATGGCGTTTACGGTCCGGATGGCTTTAGAAGGTGCAGAGGATGAAGTGGTTCCCGGCACTTATGAGGTTAATGAAACCATGTCGATGAATGACATTATCGCCATGATTACCGGCAGCGCCTCTGAATCTGAAACGACGGGGAGCTGATACATTGATTGTTGACGAAAGAATGATTGCATATATCCATTCCTTAGACCGAGATGAAACGGGCGATATTCATAGAATTGAACTTGAGGCGCGCGCTGATAACATTCCGATTATCCGATCAGAGACTAAAAGTCTGCTTAAAGTTCTGCTTAAAATGGCAAAGCCTAAGAGAGTTCTTGAAATAGGAACTGCTGTAGGCTTTTCCTCTGTTTTTATGAGCGAGCATATTGGCAAAAAAAGTACCATAACGACAATCGAGAAATGCCCGGAGAGGATTGCAAAAGCCAGAGATAACTTTAAGGCTTTGAAAAAAGAAAACCAAATCACTTTGCTAGAGGGTGATGCGCTTAAGATATTAAAGGGCTTAAGCCCCGAATATGACTTTATTTTTATGGATGCTGCAAAGGCTCAGTATCTCTGCCTTCTGCCCGAAGTTCTGCGGCTATTAGCACTGGGAGGAACGATCGTGTCAGACAATGTTCTGCAGGATGGTGATATTTTGGAATCCAGATTTGCTATTACAAGGCGAAATAGAACGATTCATAGCAGGATGAGAGAATATTTGTGGCAAATAAAGCACTTAGAGACGCTGGAGACCGTCATATTGCCTGTGGGTGACGGGGTGGCCGTCAGCACTAGCATACTAGAATAGAGGAGTAGATTTTTTAGATGAAGAAACCTGAGTTATTAATTCCGGCAAGTAGTCTGGAAGTATTGAAGACTGCTGTTCATTATGGTGCAGATGCAGTATATATAGGGGGAGCGGTTTTCAGTCTGCGAGCTAAGTCCAAGAATTTTTCAAGAGCAGATATGGAAGCGGGAATTGCATATGCCCACAGTAAAGGAGTCAGGGTGTTTGTTACAGCTAATATTCTTGCTCACAACAAGGACTTAGATGAGATTGAAGGATATTTAAAAGAGTTAAAGAAAGTAAAGCCGGATGCTTTGATTATTTCTGATCCGGGCGTATTCGATTTGGCTAAAGATATTTGTCCGGAGATTGAAATACACATAAGCACCCAGGCCAATAATACGAATTATGGAACATATAATTTCTGGTACAAGCAGGGCGCAAAGCGAGTAGTTTCTGCCAGAGAGCTGTCCCTTGAAGAAATTAAGGAGCTGCGGGAGCGGATCCCTAATGATTTGGAAATTGAGACATTTATCCATGGCGCGATGTGCATTTCATATTCCGGGAGATGCTTGCTAAGTAGTTACTTTACAGGAAGGGATGCTAATCGGGGCGCCTGTACGCATCCATGCAGATGGAAATATGCCTTGATGGAGGAGAGCAGGCCGGGGGAATATTTGCCGGTATATGAAAACGATAGGGGAACATATATTTTCAACTCTAAAGACTTATGCATGATTGAGCATATACCTGAATTAATCGAGGCTGGTATTAACAGCTTTAAAATTGAAGGCAGAATGAAAACGGCATTATATGTGGCGGTAGTGACAAGAACTTATCGAAAAGCCATCGATGATTATTTTGAAGATATTCATCTATACAAAGAAAACCTTGATGAGTATCGTCGGGAAATCTCCAAATGCACCTACAGGCAGTTTACGACAGGGTTCTTTTTTAACAAGCCAACTAATGTGGCACAAATTTATAACAGCAATACGTATATTAAAGAATATACTTACCTTGGAATCATTGGCAACAAGAATGACGATGGACTGTATGCTGTTGATCAGAGGAATAAGTTCTCCGTGGGTGATATGATTGAAGTAATGAAGCCTGACGGAAGAAATATATCTGTTAGGGTGGAGGCGATGACGGATGATGAAGGAGCGATCATAGAAAGCTGCCCTCACCCGAAGCAAAGAATCTATATTGGTTTAGGTCAAGACCTAAGTACTGCCTTAAGTCAGGGAGATTTGTTGCGAAAAAAAGATGGGGATGAGGAGGCCCGACAGATGAGGGGTTAACTGCCGGGCATGTATGAAAAATCTTTACAAATATAAGATAGTAATTGTTTTTATGCACTAAGTATAGCAATAAAATGTGTGCAATCTGTGGCAAAAGTGTGAACAAACTGTGAACTTAATGTAAATTATAGTATTGTTTTGCAAGTCATATCAACCTAAGAAAAGGTGCTTGACGCTGGCTAGATAGCGTTTTATACCATCTCTGGTCAGTTTATAATAGACCTTCCCGTCCTTTTTCTCCAGCTCGACAAATCCACTTGCAAGTAAAGCGTTCATATGATGTGATACCGTGGCAGGTGTGAGGCCAACCAATTCTGCAATCTCGAGATTGTATCTGCTGCTCTCTTTCAGACAAAGCAGGATTTCCACCTTGCTTTTTTCGCTGAGCGCTTTTGCGCCCATTAAGAGCTCAGCCCTTGAGAGTTGATCTCCACCGGCGGATAATTTATAATTCAGCAGACCATAAATACAAACATCCTCCGTCAATACGATTGATATTGGCAATGCCATCGAGGGAATGATAACTGTATTAGGGCTGATTTGCTCCGGCAGACGCATGAGGCCTGTTTTCTGTGGCTGTAAGAGGCTTTGTTCGAAGTGCTTAAAAAGGATCCCCATCTCATTTTCAATTTTAGCATATGCCTTTTCAAAGGCTGAGAGATTTTCAGCAATTGTGGAAGCGATAAGCTGTAACTGCTGACCGGCGTTTTGATGCATTACAATTAGTTGCCACTTCTCACGGTCGGTCAGAGCTAGTGTATCTAGCATGGTTATAAGGTTTTCATCATGATCCCCATATTCGCTGACTAGAATCCTCTTAACGGCAGCCTGGGCAGCTTCATCTGAAATTTTACCGGTATCAAAAAACCAATCAGGATTCTGCTGGAAGATGCTAATGTAGACAGTGAACAAGGTCTCCTCAATTTCTTGCATAAATGCCGTGCCGCGAGAAGTGACGCAGTGCTTTTCAAAGGCGTGGTAATATTGCTCTGCCAGCCGGTAATTGCGTTTGTAGAAGTCCTCTCCATCTATTCCGAACTTATCAAGCTCATCTATTACCAATTTCTTCTTCTCTTCGCTCCAAGGACACAAGCAGAGTAAAAACATAGTTTCAAATTGGGCATTCAATTGAACGGACATTATCCCACCTCTTTCTTTTGAATCTTTAAAAATTCACAAAATTGCTTATTAGTATGCGACAGTGCGTCAAACGCACCCATTGCGGCAACCTTGCCATTCTCGATATAAACAATCTGATCGTACTGCCGTAACAGCTCAGGATTTAGATTATGTGTAATAGTAAGCATTGTCAGATCGGATAAGTCCAGTAAAGCGGTCTCAATATCATAGGCTGTTTGTAAATCAATTGCAGACGTGCCCTCATCTAAAATGAGGATCGGCTTCTTCTGAATGATAGCTCGTGCTACCGCAATACGTTGACGTTGCCCGCCGGATAGGTTAGCGCCATTTTCACCAACAAGGGTTTTGATGCCATTATCCATCTGTGGAAGGAAGAGCCCCACACCACTAACGGTAATGGCCTTGTCCCATTCTTCATGGTCAAATGCGCGATGCAAAGTGATGTTGTCTTCGATGCTCTCATCAAACATATATACATTTTGATGTATTACTGATATCTTCGCCAGCAACTCATCTAATTGCACTGACCGGATATCCTGATCGTCGATCGTGATCTGACCTGTGTAGCCGCCATAGTTTGCGGATAATAACTTGATAAGGGTGCTTTTCCCGCTGCCGCTACCTCCAATAATAGCATATTTTTTATTTTTTTCAAAGGTCAAGCTTACTTCATCTAACACTAACTGATCGGGTCTGTATCCAAAGGAAACATCACGAAGCTCAATATTCTTGTGATAAACGGGTGTTTCAGTACCGTTAAATGCCGAGGGCTGCTTTTGGCCCAAGCTTAAAACCCTTTCAATAACTGGTTTCGCCCCTTGAATGTGGGAAATGTTCTGCATGATTACAGCTACCGGCTGGACAAAGCTTCCGCTTAATTGTATTAATGCCAGCAGCACACCGGCGGTCATATTGCCCTGTAAAACCATATAGCCTGCAACAAGCATAATTAAAAACTGTATCCCCATAGCAAGAGTCTGCGCGACGCCTTCACTAATCGAGGTTAATCTGTCAACGGTATATTTCGCATTGGTAAGGCTATCGTTATTTGTATTAAAGGTTTTGCTCGCATTATCGATGAGCCGAAAAGAGCGGATGACATCGTAACCCGACAACTGATCCTTAAGACCTGCTGTAAACATTGCGAAACTCCCTGACAGCCTCCCCTGACCCTTGCTGATCGCTTTTCCAAAGCTTGCCGGCACTAAATACATCACTATCAGACATACAAACATTAGGCCTGCGATAACTGGGCTGTAATAGAATAATGCCACAACCGTCACGAGAAAGACAAGCATGTACTGAATAGATTGCAAAAATGGAATGAGCGCATTCTCCTCAAGTGTTTTGACATCATTTGTAAGTGCCGATATGTAATCAGCTGTATTAACCGATGCAAAATTCTCAGGGTCTCTAAAGAGAATGCCGTCATAGGCATCTTGACGTAAATACTGCACTGTTTTGGCGATCAGCTTCTTCGTTAATAGCCCGTTAATCGCCATGATAATTCCCGTCACCACCAGATAGATAGGCACAACAAATAGCATCATGTTAAACAGCGACCAGTCCTGTGCGGTAACCGCATTCAGAATGTTCTCAAGAATTATTGCGGCTCCCACGCTTACGATAGAGAACAGAATACTCGTTAGAATAGTAGCAATAAGTAATAGTCGGTTTTTCTTAAATACGAAACTCATGAAATCGTCTCCTTGGTATTTGATATACATCTAATATAAGATGAGTTTAACACAAAATTCGATATAAGTCAAACATGAATTTGATGATCATCTAATTTGTCAAATAGCGAAGCTGTAAGTTTCAAGTGGAAAGGCACTTAGAAGCTGCTTGCTGCATAGGATGGAATAAAGGTGGCTCCGAGGTGCTTGTCTTGCAATCATTTCCTAAACCCTTGACTGCTGAAGAAGAGCTATACTATCTGAATAGATACAAGACCGGAGACGATGAAGCTAAGAATGTTTTAATTGAAAAGAACCTTAGGCTTGTAGCCCATATAGTAAAGAAATATAATAATTCAGGGCGAGATGTTGATGAGCTGATTGCTATTGGCATTGTCGGTCTGGTAAAAGCTGTTAATACATTTAATATAGATAAGGGCAGCCGTATTGTAACATATGCGGCAAGGTGCATTGAGAATGAATTATTGATGATGCTTCGTACTGAACGCAAGCAATCCAGGGAGGTTTCGCTATATGACCCCATCGGCACAGACAAAGAGGGGAATGAAATCAGTCTGTTGGATATTATTGAAAGTTCAGAGATGGACATTACCGATAAAGTTGAATTAAATCATAATGTAAAGAGGCTTTATCAATGTGTGGATCAGGTGCTAACGCCCAGAGAACAAGAGATTATCAATATGCGTTATGGATTATATAATGGACCGCCGACAACACAGCGTGAAATAGCCGGCCGGTTGAACATTTCACGGTCATATGTCAGCCGGATAGAGAAAAAGGCTTTGGAAAAATTGAAGGAATGTTTTTAAGTTAAGCAGGAGTCCGTATTTTGTGGCTCCTGTTCGATTGTGGGGCGTCATCAAGTGTGATTTGGACAAGATGATGGTTCTCTGAGAGAAAACACCTTGAATAAACTTATTTTATCACATATACTAGAGATGATACAAAAATGATGCAATCTTCTTATATCATTAAATCGAGGTGGGATAAGTGAGCATATTAATAGTTGAAGATGATCCATTAATTTCTGATATAATATTTAAAAGCCTTACTGCGGCCAACTATTCTTGCGCATGTGCAGGGGATGGCCGAGAAGCAGCAGATTTACTTGAAAGAAATCGATATGATTTGGTCTTATTAGATGTAATGCTTCCGAAAATCGATGGTTATGAGTTGATGGATTACATACGCCCAATGGAAATGCCGGTCATATTTATTTCCGCGAAAGCAACTGTAGAGGATCGGGTAAAAGGCTTAAAGCTTGGCGCTGATGACTATTTAACAAAGCCTTTTGAATTAATTGAGCTTCTTGCCCGTGTGGAAAGCGTCTTAAGGAGAAACCGGAAAATCCGGGAAGAGGTTGTTATTCATGATCTTCAGATAGACACCGGGTCGCGTACGGTTAAAAAGTCTGGGCAGGAGATTCGATTGACTAAAAAGGAATATGAGCTTTTATTACTATTTGTCCAAAATAAGAACATTGCTTTGTTTCGCGATACTATTTATGAAAGAATATGGGATTATGATTATCAATTTGAAAGTAGGACGGTAGATTTGCATGTGCAGCGTTTACGAAAGAAAATAGGCTGGGAAGACAAAATTAAAGCTGTATATAAGGTTGGATACCGCCTGGAGATCACCGAATGAAGATATCATGGAAGCTATTATGCAGTATTCTTGTTGTTGTTATTGTAACGTTTAGCATTGGAGGATATACATTGATATCTTCCTTGTTTAATTCGTCATTGGAGCACGAGCTTGAGGCCTCCAGGAATGAAAATACGATGTTTTATATGACGTTTAGTACGGTTTTAAACTCTGTCGACATTAGCGGTAAGGAAGAGCTGTCTTCTGTTATTCGTTCAGTTTTTGAGCAGGTATCCTATAATGCTTTGGAAACAAGGATATTTATGGAAGATAGCGTGCTGTTTGAAAATATAAATGAGCCTCTTGAGCTGCCAAGGTTTGACGACTTGACATCAGAACTAAGGCGGCGCACGGTGATTCAAAGCGGCGATAGATATTTTATCCAAACGGGGTATTTAGTGGAATTTTCCGAATCGGTATTAAGTGTTGAGACTTTTAGGGATATAACGTCATTGTTTGAGCAGCGGGAGGAGCAATTTGGATTGTACCATCGACTCCTGATGGTGTTGATTGTTGTAAACGTTGTGATCGTCGGATTGGTTACCTTTTGGATCACATATCCGCTCACGACCCTTTCAAGAGCTGTGAGAAGGATTGCCGGCGGAGATTTGAATAAAAGGGTAAGAACAAAAAGCAAGGATGAGGTCGGCCGGCTGGCGGAGGATTTTAATAAGATGGCGGACAACCTTGAAACTAAAATGAATGCGCTTGAAGACTTTGCAAAGCGGCAGCAAGATTTCTCAGCCAGCTTTGCCCATGAAGTGAAAACGCCCCTTACGGCAATTATTGGTTACTCTGATTTCATGCGCTCGCAGCGGATTTCAGAGGAGGAGAGAATAATTACTTCCGATAAGATTTTTAAAGAGGGGAAACGCTTAGAAGCACTTTCCTTTAAACTACTTGATTTAATAGTGCTGCAAAAAAGAGAGTTTACGATGAGGAGGATTGAAATCAGTCAATTGATTGAAACAGTCATTTCCACATTTGTCCTCCCTAATAATAAGGAGATTTATGTCAATTTAAAGGTTCAGCAAGCCCTCTTGAGGGTTGAGCCGGACTTGATTCAGACATTAATCATCAATCTGATTGATAATGCCGCTAAGGCGATCCATTCAAAGGGAGTTATATCTATTGCCGGGAAGACAGAAGGTGCCGGCTATCACCTTTATGTTGCTGATAATGGCAGAGGAATCCCCAAAGACGATATTAATAGGATCACCGAGGCTTTTTATATGGTTGACAAGTCGCGCACAAGAGCTAACAATGGCGCCGGTCTTGGGTTGGCGATTTGTAATGAGATTATACACCTCCACAATGGCGAAATCCGTTTTGAAAGTAAGAGCGGGCAGGGAACGATTGTCGAGGTTGTTTTGAAAGAGGCGAGAATCATTGAATAGCAAGATGAGATATTTATTATCTATTGCAGGTGTCTTAATAGTGATAACAATGGCAGTTATTATGCCGTCTGCGATCTCTGAATATCAAGATGGAAAGTTCATTAACCACACAACGGCCGAATCAATGGAACGATTGAATATTATTACGGAGAGCGAAACGTTTGATTTGATAGATCGCATAGAATTCTTGAGTTCTTTTAGGGATACGATTAAGGGCGAAGCCATTAGTATTACAAAAGGTAACCGCTTTGATCAGGAAACGGTCTATGTCCACCTCCAAGAAGAGCTAATGAAGCTAATGGAGACAGGTGCGCTCTCAAAGGAGATGATTGATCCGGAAAATGTTAAATGGGACGTTTTTCCGATGCTGTTTACTAATGTTGATGATGTTTCCCAGAGCATCATCTTTTGGGAGATATCCTGTTGGTCGGAGATGTCTGAAATAACGATGGTGATGGATGACGAGACAGGAAAGATTCTGACAATTACCGTTGTAGCGGCAAAAGAGATTTTTTTAGAAGGTGATTTTGAGCAGTTGGTTATAAGTTTTGCTCATTATCTGAATCTTTCTTTTGAAGAAATGGCTGTTTCTCTGCCTGTGATAGATGAAAAAATGGTTGTGATACAAGAGATGGGCGGAAGTACAGCCATGGGCCGCCTTAATGGTGGAAGTAAAGCGGTAGATTATTGGTTCGGTATGTTGCCAGATAGATTGTTTTATGGTTTGATAGGAACAGATCAAGTGTTAGATCATATTCTTTCGTCTTCCGTGTTTATAGATGCTGCCGATGAATGAAAATGATACAACTTTGATGGGAAAATCATGGTGATTTGATACAAGTTGCTGCTATACTCATCCTATCGAAAAGGAAGGAGGGAGCATGAATGCGTTATAAAAAGATTGGAAAACGAAGAACGACATATGCCGCTTTGCGATTTTGGACTTTGACAATGTTGAGTGTGTTGGTGGCTATCATGGTCTTTTTTATCGTGAAAAGTTATTCCAAAGCGGAATATGCTCTAAGTAATGATGTACTGAATAATGGCGATGTAAAGGGAGGCATGGAGGGTGCTTTGGGCATCCAACCAGAAGCCGAATGGAAGCTTGTCCTCGTCAATAAAGATAATGCCATGCCATATGGTTATGAGCCGACGCTTGCCTTGGTGGGCAGCGGTTACTATTTTGACGAAAGGGCATCAGAAGCCTTGCTGGATATGCTTGATGCCTGTCGGTTAGAAGGTTTAAACCCTGCCATTTGTTCGGCATATCGTTCCATAGAACAACAAACCGAACTGTATAGTGAGCAAATAGAAAAACAAAAGAAAGCAGGTATTTCTTCAGAAGAAGCCGAAGTTAAGGCGGCCGCAGTTGTTTTGTATCCGGGTAAAAGCGAGCATAATCTAGGACTTGCAGTAGATATAGTTTCTACCGATTATCAAATACTTGAGGAAGAGCAGGAGAGCACGATGGAGCAGCAGTGGCTGATGGATAATTGTTATAAATATGGATTTATTCTTCGTTACCCTAAAGATAAACAAGAGATTACCAATGTGATTTATGAGCCATGGCACTATCGATATGTCGGTATCGAGGCTGCGACCTATATCACAGAAAATAATCTGTGCCTAGAAGAGTTTTTATCCATGATTGAATAAAATGTCGCCTCCAGTGACAAACCAGACCGTTTGGTGTGGATCCGCATAATTAGCACGCAACAAAAGCACGCTAAATGATGTGCATACTACCCAAAAAAATAGTGATGTATTGTGAAAAATAGAGAAATATAAATTATTTTCAAAAAGATATTGCACGCATTTATCGAGCATGTTAATATAATAATGTGAAAGAGCACACAAATGAACACGGTCGATTTGAATTAGGAGGGATAATCGTAATGAAGGAAGTAATGAAGTTAAAGCCATTTATTAATGGACACTATGTGGAGTCTAAAACAGAAAAATATACAGATGCATACAATCCCAGTACTGGGGAAGTGATTGCACAGGTGCCATGCTGCACCGCCGAGGAAGTAAAGAGCGCCATAGCGGCGGCAAAGGCAGCCTTTCCGGCATGGGCAGCCACACCAGCTATTAAAAGGGTTCAGGTGCTTTATAAAGTTAGAGATCTGATTATTGAACATATGGATGAATTGACTGAATTAGTAGCTACAGAGAATGGCAAGACATGGAGCGAAGCACAAGGCGATATTATTAAAGCGAAAGAAGGAACAGAACAGGCTATTGCCGCCCCATCTCTGATGATGGGAGAAAGCAGCATGGATGCGTCAACAGGATACGACACAGTTCTTTATCGTGAACCGCTTGGCGTATTTGCAGGAATTGTACCGTTTAATTTTCCAGCCATGATCCCGATGGGCTGGATGACACCAACTTGTATTGCCTGTGGCAATACCATCGTTATTAAGGCGGCAAGCTTCACCCCCAGAACAGCGCTTAGAATGGCAGAGCTTTACAAAGAAGCCGGACTTCCGGAGGGTGTTGTTAATATTGTCACCTGCTCAAGAGTAGAGGCAGAGATATTCCTTAAGCATCCGGATGTTAAGGGAATATCATTTGTGGGATCCACATCAGTAGGACTGCATATCTATTCTACGGCGGCCGCCCATGGGAAGAGGGTACAAGCTCTTTGTGAAGCGAAGAATCATGCCTTAGTTCTTGACGATGCCCCGATTGCAAGAACTGCGGCCGGTATTATTAATTCGGCTTTTGGTTGTGCCGGTGAGAGATGTATGGCGCTCCCGGTAATTGTCGTTCAAGAAGGAATCGCAGATGAATTGATTGCGCAAATCGTGAAGATATCAAAAGCCCTTAAGTTAGGGCCGGCTTATGATAAATCTACCCAATTAGGACCATTGATTAATGCCAATCACAAGAAGTTCGTTAGCGACTGGATCCAAAAGGGGATTGATGAAGGCACTACGGTGGTTTTAGATGGAAGAGGCGTAACAGTAGAAGGATATGAAGGTGGATTCTACCTTGGCGCAACTATTTTAGACCATGTTACAGAAGAGATGTCAATTGGCAGTTCAGAAGTGTTTGGGCCGGTATTATGCGTTAAGAGGGTGAAGACATTTGAAGAAGGACTTGAGTTGATGAATAAGAATGAATTTGCCAATGGCTCGGTTATTTATACACAGAGTGGTTATTATTCGAGAGAGTTTGCCCGCCGGACAGATGGTGGGATGGTCGGCATCAATGTGGGGATCCCTGTGCCGATTGGGATGTTTCCTTTCAGCGGACATAAGAATTCATTTTTTGGAGATTTGCACTGTCTTGGCAAAGATGGCTACCGCTTCTACACGGAATCAAAAGTCGTGACTACGCACTGGTTCGATGAAGAAGAAGGAAAGAAAGCAGAAACGTCCACATGGGATGGCACGATTTAAGGTATAGAGATAGTTTGGGATTGGGTATAATAAAAGCGAGTTTAGGCTTTTGTTATACCCATCTTTTAATTTTGGGAAGAGTTAGGATTAAAATCTTGCGAGAATTAGCCTTGACAACCCTTACGTAGTATAAATATAATGAAACATGTAGTCTGCTATAGTAAAGGAGATATATATGCTTAAGCGTTTTTATCCGGATGTGTGGGAAGAATCTGCATATGGTATTGATTATGAAGCTTTATATGAAAAAGGGTACCGCGGCATCCTTTTTGATATAGACAATACTTTGGTGCCCCATGGTGAGCCGGCTGATAGGAAAACCATAGATTTGTTTAACAAGCTCAAATCAGTGGGTTTTAAGTGTTGCCTCATTTCAAATAATAAGAAAGAAAGGGTCGCCGCTTTTAACACGGAGATTCAGGCTGAATTCATTTTTAAGGCAAAAAAGCCACTAAGTGAAAGCTATTTAAAGGCAATGAAGATGCTGGGAACGAACAAACGTAATACCGTTTTTATTGGAGATCAGCTATTTACAGATGTCTATGGAGCGAAGCGAATTGGTATCCATAATATTTTGGTCAAACCAATCAATCCAAAAGAAGAAATACAAATTGTTCTTAAAAGATATTTAGAGCGGATTGTATTGCATTTTTATGCGAAAGGATTAAGAATTAATAAAAACTAGTTGAAAAAAGCAGCTGAATTAATTATACTAGAAGAAGTGATAACTAAGGAGGATTCCAGATATGGTGCAAGCAGGAGATTTTAGGAATGGATTAACTATAGAATATGAAGGTAATGTCTATCAAGTTATAGAGTTTCAACATGTTAAGCCGGGGAAGGGCGCAGCCTTCGTCCGCACAAAGCTTAGGAATATTAAGAATGGTGGAATTGTTGAAAAGACCTTCAGACCTAATGAAAAGTGTGAGAACGCTCATATTGAGAGGGCTGATATGCAATACTTATATAGTGATGGGGACTTATACCATTTTATGGATGTCTCAACCTATGACCAGATTGCATTGAATGAGGAGGCAATTGGCGACTCCCTTAAGTTTGTTAAGGAGAATGAGATGGTTAAGATGCTCTCTCATAAAGGAGATATTTTCACTGTTGAACCGCCATTGTTTGTTGAGCTGCTCATAACCGAAACTGAACCCGGTTTTAAAGGAGATACATCGACCGGAGCAACAAAGCCCGCAACTGTTGAGACGGGGGCGGTAGTTTATGTGCCGCTATTTGTTGAGATAGGAGATAAGATTAAGATCGATACCAGAACCGGAGACTACTTATCGAGGGCTTAATGCTTTCAACCTTTGGATATTCGAATAACCAAGGAAAACTATCAGCTTAGTGTGAGTTGATAGTTTTTTATTTTTCCTATTGACATATCATAGTACATAGTATATTATATGATGTATAATATTAATGATTAAATATTATGATATGGCTAACAATATTATATATGAACATATTATGAAGGTAGAAGGGGTGAGAATATGATTTTTAATACGGGTGCGGCCCTTTTGGATGCAATTGTGCTTGCAGTTGTGTCAAAGGAAAAGGAAGGAACCTATGGCTATAAGATTACCCAGGACGTCCGTGAAGTCATTGAAGTGTCCGAATCAACTTTATATCCTGTGCTCAGGCGATTGCAAAAGGATGACTGCCTGGAAGTATACGATGTTCAGTTTGGTGGGAGAAACCGGAGGTATTATAAGGTGACGGAGCGTGGGCTAGCTCAGTTGAATCTATACATAACTGAGTGGAAAGCGTATTCTTCGAAGATTTCTAATATATTTGCAGGAGGGCCTAGATGATGAATCGAGCGGAGTTTATGAGAGAATTAGAAGAATTGTTAAATGACGTATCATTAGCCGAGAGAGTTGAGGCACTTAAGTACTATAATGACTATTTTGATGATGCCGGCGAGGATAATGAAGACATGGTCATCAGGGAGTTGGGGTCGCCATGGCGGGTGGCAGGCATCATTAAGGAGAACTTTGAAGGTAAGGATACAACTGCCGGAGAATTTACAGAAAGAGGTTATGAAGACCATCGCTATGAAGCGGGGCATGACATGCCCCAAACTATTCACAAGAGATCTTATGATGCCAGAAGCCACCGCTTATTATTGATTATTATATGTCTCTTTGCCCTGCCTATTATACTGCCAGTAGGCGTGGGTGCTGTTAGTGTTGTGTTTGGTGTTATTGTCGCTTTAATTGCCTTGTTTTTCTCGGTTGGCATTGTTTCTGTCTCCTTGATGATTGGTGGCGGTGTCGTATTCATTGTTGGTTTAACAAGAACGGTGGTATGGTTACCGGAAGCTATTGCGATGTGTGGAGTGGGTTTGATGTTATTCGCAGTGGGCCTGGTGTTGTTGGCTGTATCGATTTTTATATATAAGAAAGCTATTCCGGCATTGATCCGGTGGATAGTCGATGTTGGAAGAAGATTGTTGAAGAAAGGCAGGAAGCATGATGAGTAAATTTTCAAAGATATGCTGTATTCTTGGAGGCATTGTATTTGCTATCGGAATCATACTATGTATTGTCGGTTTTTCTATGGGCTATTCATGGAACAGCAACGATATGCCACGGATAACTAGCTTTTTTAGCAGTAGAGTTGAAGGTGTGAGCGAAACAGTTGTTTATGAAGAAGCCATTGAAAATGCTGAAGCAGCTGAAATTGCTGGAGACTATAGCTTTTCTAAGAACGAGATTAAGAAGCTGGATCTCAATGTTCGATATGGTAGTTTGAGCATTGAGACTCATGAGTCAGATGATATAATAATATCTATGGGATTGGAAGACAGTGGTTTTGCATGTGAGAAATCGGGCGAAACATTAATGCTCGAGGATCAGCGAAAAGGTTTTGATTTTGATGAACCTTACGTGATTGTTTTTGTACCGCAGGATATGATATTTGAAGAAATTCATATAGAAATTGGTGCGGGTGAGGCCATAGTAAATGGTTTGAATGGAGCGAATGCAAGCATAGCCGTCGGAGCTGGCGCTTTATATGGGAATGGTATGAGCATTACTGAGAAAACTGAAATTGAAGTCGGTGTTGGGTCGGTGCAATTATTTGTTCCTAGGAATGAGGATAATTATAACTATAATTTAAGCTGTGGGATAGGAACAATCCGAATTGGGGGGAATGAATATACATCTGTAGCTGGAGAGAAGCGCATTGATAATAATTCAGAAGCAGAATTTATAGTAGATTGTGGTGTAGGTGAAGTTGTATTAAATTTTTATGAGTAAAAAACTCGTATTTTATCCAAAAGTGTGTATAATACAATTAGAGACAATTAAATTTAAGGAGTGAATGCCATGAAAAAGTTAGTAAAATCTCGTTCCAATCGAATGATTTGCGGAGTGTGTGGCGGTGTCGCAGAATATCTGAATATTGACGCCACGATTATCAGGATTGCATTGGTTTTGTTAGCATTTACAACGACAGGAATCATTGCCTACATTGTCGCAGCGATTATCATGCCTGATGAGTATGATGCCTAGTGTACTATAATGACCAATGGCTTTAGCAAAAGAAATGAAGGCGGTTAGGAATAAGCTTTATTATTCCTAACCGCCTTCTTTCTGATCTATTTAGGCAGCGCATGGTGTATAAATGATGAATGCAGCGCATATATTGTTTGTAGGCAGGTGATTGAATTGGACAAGAAAAGTGAACTTTGTAAGATTTTTGCATTAAAAACGAGGAATATTATTGCTTCGCTTTCAATAGACTATGATAAGCTGCAGGAAGTTCGCTTACGGGTTAATGCCCCCTTAATGATAGTGTATGATAATAAGGAATTTCTAATTGGCCGAAACGGTTTGCTTGGCAGTCGGGAAAATGAAGCTTATATCGTGGAGCATAACGAAATCAAAGAGACAATGGAATATATCAGCAGCTATTCGTTATATGCTTATGAAGATGAAATTCGCCAGGGCTTCATAACGATTGGAGGAGGGCACCGTGTGGGCATTGCCGGTAAAATAATATTAGAAGACGAAAAAATAAAGAGCATAAAATACATATCTTTTATCAATATTAGGTTGTCCCATCAGATTAAAGGCTGTGCGGATAAAGTCATTCCTTATATCCGTGCCGACAAAGCTTTATATCATACATTGATTATATCTCCACCAGGATGTGGAAAAACGACTATTTTAAGAGATCTTATCAGACAGCTTTCCAATGGTGGCAGGGAAGGAAAAGGAATCAATATCGGAGTAGTGGATGAGCGCTCGGAAATTGCCGCTTGCCACCTGGGAGTGCCGCAAAACGACTTGGGCATTCGAACCGACGTTTTAGACTGCTGCCCTAAGGTCGGCGGCATGCTGATGCTGGTCAGGTCAATGTCTCCAAGGCTGATTGCCGTTGATGAAATTGGAAGCCGCGAAGATTTAGAAGCGATCAAATACGTTATTAATTGCGGCTGTAAATTAATTGCGACAGTACACGGCAATTCAGTGGATGATTTAAAAATGAAGCCGGTGCTTAGAAAATTAGTTGAGGAGCGGATTTTTGAACGCTATATTGTATTGAATAATAAGGAAAGTGTAGGCAATGTCGAGGCGATTTTTGATGCATTTGGAAATAGCTTATTTCATGGTTAAATTAGCAGGCGCCATATTCGTAATGATTGGCTGCACAGGTTTCGGCCAATGGTTGAGTCGCGGCTTAAGGATGCGGCTTGATGAGCTGAATGAGGTAAAGAAGTCCGTCTTGCTCCTGCGCGGTGAAATCAGGTATTCGTTGGCGCCGCTCCCAGAAGCCATCGGAAGAATTGCGCTTAAAACAAAGCCGCCGCTTAAGGATTTCTTCGAAGAAATCCATAAAGCGCTAGCGGCAATGGATGGTAAAAGCTTCAGTGATATTTGGACAAGTAGCATTGAGCTGCATTTAAATAGTAGCCACCTAAAGCCTGAGGACTTGGCTATAATTATAGATTTTGGTGCCAGCTTAGGATATCTGGACAAAGAAATGCAGCTTAATGCAATTGACCTTTTTACCCAGCAGCTAGAGCATACAATTGCGGAGCAAGTTAATAGTATGCCCGCCAAACAGAAGGTATACAATTATTTGGGCGTTTTAAGCGGCCTCCTTATTGTTATCTTGCTTATATAGGAAAGGCAGGAGATTGTGATGACTATTAACCTAATATTTAAAATAGCTGCTGTCGGCATACTTGTCACTATTTTAAGCCAGGTATTAAAGCATTCCGGCAGAGATGAGCACGCTTTTTTAATTAGCCTTGCCGGACTTATTCTGGTATTATTGTGGATCGTGCCTTATATATACGAACTATTTGAAACAATACAACAGCTTTTTTCATTGTAGGTGAGGTTATGGATATTGTAAAAATGGTTTTTATCGGTATATCGGCAATGCTGCTGGCCTTGCAGTTTAAAGGCTATAAAGCGGAATATAGCAGCTATATCAGCATTGCTGCAAGCATTATTATTATTGGCTTTGCGGTGAGCCGTCTGAAGGTCATTATTGACGGGATAACTGTGTTAAGCGGCTATATTTCAATCAATAAGGACTATATAGGGGTATTGATTAAAGTGATTGGGATAGCCTATATATGTGAATTTGCCTCTAATCTTTGTAAGGATGCGGGTTACTCGTCGATCGCATCACAAATCGAAATGGTTGGCAAATTATCGATTCTTGTCATGAGTATGCCCATTTTAATGTCGCTATTGGAAACAATTGACAGTTTTCTGCGATAGTATTTGAAGACAAAAAGGAGTGGCGATGAAAAAAGGAATATTTCTGTTTGTAGTCATTTGGCTGCGGTTAGGAGTTATGACCAGTGCTCAGGAAATCGACTCAGACTATAGTGATATTCAGAAGGTGATTGATTCCATGACAAAGAGCGGAGAAACACTTTCGTTTTCAGAAATTGTAACCAAGCTCATATCCGGTGAAATGGAATTCTCCTTCTCTTCATTGGGTCAATATATATTTGACAAAATTTTTAATGAAATAAACGCTAATAAAAATATACTCTTACAAATCATAGGCATTTCGATCATAGGTGCCATATTTACAAATTGTTCGATAGCCTTTTCTAAAAATCAAGTGGCAGAGACCGGATTTTATCTCACCTATATGACATTGATTTCTTTACTAACAGCGTCTTTTGTAATGGCTGCGGGAATTGCCGCTAACATAATGGAACAGCTGATTAGCTTCATGATGGTTCTTGTTCCTACGTTTTGTCTGGCAATCACTTTTTCTACCGGTGTCAGCACTGGTAACGGATATTATCAGCTAATGATGATCATCATTGGAGCCACCGACTTTATCATGTCAAAGATCATTATCAATTTAATAAACGTCTATGTGATCTTGGCAATTGTCAATAATCTCTCTAAAGAAGATTATATTTCAAAGCTGGCAGATTTAATCAAAACCATTATTAAATGGTCTCTAAAAACAATTTTGGGAGTGACATTAGGGCTTAATATGATTCAAAGCATGATCCTACCGGCATTTGATTCGGTTAAAAACTCCTTGTTATTAAAAGCCTCATCGGTCATACCCGGGGTGGGAAATGCACTGAATGCAGCAGCGAAGGCGGCAATCGGGTCGGGTGTTTTGATTAAAAATGCCATTGGCGTCGGCGGGCTTATTGTCATCGTAGTCTTATGCGCCGTTCCCTTGATTAAGCTAGTTGTGATTGCTTTCATGTATCGGCTGGCAGAAGCTTTTGTTCAGCCGGTTTCAGATAGTCGAATCATCAAATGCATTCATATTGCCGGGGAGGGCGTGTCATTAATATTGGGCGCATTAGGAACGGCAGTGCTGCTGTTTGTGCTTTCTCTGGCGATTATAACATCAGCGTCAAATCTGCAAATAGGATAGGTGTTTACGATGGATCAGGTTTATGCATGGGTAAAAAATATTGTTGTCTTTCTTTTGTTGATCATCCTTATTGATCAATTAATGCCTTCTTCAAATTATAAAAAATATATCAAGGTATCTGTCGGGCTGGTGATGATTCTCCTTGTATTCACGCCGGTATTGGATCTGCTGAACAAAGGTGATGTAATGGACTATAACTTTGAATTGAAAAAATTTAAAATATCATCCCAAGATCTGGAGTTCGATCCTGACTTGGCAGGAGAGCAAAGAAAAGAGTTGATAGTCAGTCAATATAAGGATACGCTGTCAGGTCAAATTAAGCAGCTGATAAATGATGAGGCTTTTGGGATTATCGCTGTTGAAGTCGAAATTAATGATGATTATGACAGTGAAGAGTTTGGGAGTATTCACACCATTTATATTACCCTGACACAAGCGGAGGCGGCAAAAGACCTGACGGATATTGAAATCGATGAAATCACAGTAAAAGGAAGCGATCAGTCTGTAGAAAATGAGGAAAGTCTGTCTGATCATAAGAAAAATGAGATAAGTCTTGAATTGAAAAGTATTTTGAACAGATATTATAGTGTAGAAATGAACAATATTGTTGTAATATTCGAATAATAGAAAGTGTGTGTGCAGCCCATGAAGCCGATATTTGATCTAAAAAAAATGTTCCAAAAGTTCAATTCTGAAAAAGGCAATAAACTTATCATACTCCTGCTGATAGGCGTTTTGATATTGGTCATCGCTTGGCCGATGGGGGAAGCGGACCAGGGAAATGATGATGCCGATGCTGCTTCTTCTGGATCAGAAGAAGCAGCAGAGAAAGTGGTGTTGGAGAAATATGTTGCAAATCAGGAAGCCAGATTGACTGCCCTTATTAGTACGATTGAAGGTGCCGGCACCGTGTCGGTTATGATTACGGCCAAATCCTCCGGGGAGTTAGTTGTAGAAAAAGATGTGGTTACTGGCAGTAATTCTTTAGAAGAAAATGATAGCCAAGGTGGCAATCGTACGACAAATGAAGAAAATCATAGCGAAACCACTGTGTTTACGGATGACAATACTGGTAAAAGTGTGCCATATGTAGTCAAAGAAATAGAACCACAAATTGAAGGCATTGTTGTTGTAGCCGAAGGAGGGGATGATTTGAATGTTGTTAATGAGATTACGGCTGCAATTGGTGTTCTATTTGACGTTCCTATACATAAAATTAAAGTAGTAAAGATGAATTCTAATTAGGAGGTAAAGTGTTGAAACGAATCGTTAAAAGAAATCAAGTAATCATAACCTCACTTGTTATTATGATTATTGTGGCCGGTTACTTAAACTTTACGGCTGATAAAGTGACTACCACAGGAACACAGGCTGATTTGAACAATGAAACGAAGACCAGTGACATCCTTAATCAGGAAGAAACGAATGCCGGCACCGATGTGGTGGCCGATATTAGTGATGAAGATCAAATTGTTGACGTGGCAGTGCCGCCCGAGGAGGATATGGAAGCGAGCAAAGAAAGTGAAAGTGGTGTCAATGTTGCCGAGGCGGGTTCAGGGGAAGATGACGTAGGCGATGTGAAGAATATCGGAGAAGCTGTCTTAACCAGTTCTTTGGCATCTTCATTTAGCGCATCAGCAAAGCTAGGGCGTGAACAGACCCGCTCGAAAAACGAAGCAACGCTTATGGAAGTGATTAACAATGGCAATGTGACAGAAGAAGCCAAGCAGGAAGCGGTTAACAGCTTGACAAGACTTAGTGAGGTGGCTGAAAAAGAATTTGCGGCGGAAACGCTATTAGAGGCCAAGGGCTTTAGCCATTCAGTTGTCAGTATGACCGCCGATAGTGTTGATGTTATTGTATGTCTGGAAAGCCTTACAGAAACCCAAAAAGCCCAAATTGAAGACATTGTTACGAGAAAAACTGAAATGGAAGCTGATAAGATTGTGATCACCACATTGAAAAGCGAATAAAAATCTTTTCAAATGGGTATAGATTTGATATAATGCTATATAACGGATACTTAGCGGAGGTTGAATGATGGCTAATGAACAAGAAGATATAAGAAGTTATAATATGTATGGTGAAGGAACCATGGGAGAAGTCAATATAGCCGATGAGGTGGTTGCTATTATCGCTGGCTTAGCGGCAACAGAGGTTAAAGGCGTTGCTGCTATGGCTGGGAACATAACTAACGAGCTGGTCGCGAAGCTGGGCATGAAGAATCTTTCCAAGGGTGTTAGAATAGAGGTTGATAAGGATAATGTTACTGTAGGTCTGGCGATCAATATCGAATATGGCTGCAATATACCGGAAGTCGCCAGAGCTGTTCAGGAAAGAGTGAAGAATGCTATTGAGACCATGACTGGTCTGAATGTTTTAGAGATTAATTTAAGAATTGCAGATGTGAACCTGGAAAATGATAAATAGTTAGAGGTATAAGTATTTACCTTTCAAAGGAAGTAACGAGTGTCCTTTGGCCCAGGCTGTCTTCATCTTAGGCAGCCTGATTTTTGTAAAGGAGAGCTATGACAAGAAGAGAACTAAGAGAACATATATTTAGATTGCTGTTTCGAGCGGAATTTCATCCACCGGATATGATGCCGGAGCAAATCACGCTATATGCGGAACATCTTACTAAGACAGAAGATGAGGATATCGACTATATTAAAGATAAAACCGAGCGAATATTGGAGCAGCTTGCCGTTTTAGACGAGAATATCAATGATATAACGACAGGGTGGAAGGTTAGCCGCATGGGGAAGGTCGATTTGACAATTATCCGACTGGCCTATTTTGAGATAAAGTTTGACGAAGACATTCCGACAGGGGTAGCTATTAATGAGGCAGTAGAGCTGGCAAAGCATTATGGAACCTCGGAATCCCCGTCATTTATTAACGGTGTATTGGCTAAGCTGGTATAGGAAGGATTTTAGATGAAAAATGTGTATTCAGTATCTGAGGTCAATCAATATATTAAGAATTTATTAATCAACGATTATCCCTTGAGCCATATTTATATTAAAGGTGAAGTTTCTAATTGTAAGTACCATTCTTCAGGACACATTTATTTTACCTTGAAGGATCAAGGCGGGGTGATTAGCTGTGTGATGTTTGCATCCTCACGCCGCGGCCTTAAGTTTCAGATGAAGGAAGGGCAACAGGTCATAGCCTTAGGGAATGTCAGTGTTTATGAGCGTGATGGTAAATATCAGCTTTATACTAAAGAAATCATACTAGATGGTTCCGGTCTTTTATATCAAAGGTTTGAGGAGTTAAAGGACAAACTGGCAAAAGCAGGCTATTTTCGGTCTGAGATTAAAAAGCCGCTGCCCCAATATCCTGAAAAGGTTGGGATTGTGACGGCAAAGACCGGTGCGGCTATTCAAGATATCATTAATATTGCCAGGCGCAGGAATCCTTATATTCAGTTGGTTTTGTTTCCGGCGCAGGTTCAGGGGGAGGGCTCTGCTGATTCGATCATCAGAGGAATCAAAGCCTTAGAAGCTTATGGCGTAGAGCTGCTGATTGTTGGCAGGGGCGGCGGTTCCATTGAAGACTTATGGGCCTTTAATGAAGCTGCGGTTGCCGAGGCAATCTACCAATGCAAGGTACCTGTTATTTCAGCGGTAGGCCATGAAACTGATACGACGATCGCCGATTTTGTCGCGGATTTACGGGCGCCAACCCCCTCAGCAGCAGCAGAGCTGGCAATACCGGATTATATGGCATTCGCCGGGCGCTTGTATGAATACAGTGATAAGCTGAATACATCTTTTAGCAGGATAATCAGTCTATATCGGAACCAGCTTAATGTAGCGGGGCTAAAGCTTGAGAACTTAAGTCCTTCTAACCAGATTAATGAGAAGCTGCAATATTTATCCGGACTGCACGATGCATTGACGTCGGCTATCGATAAAAGGATGATAAAGAGCAGACATTCAGCGGCCATTTTAGGTGAGCGGCTTCATGGCGTATCACCTCTTAATAAGTTGAATCAAGGCTACTCATATCTGACCAATCAGGATAGATTGCCTATTAAAAGTATTAAGAATGTATCAAAGTCAGATGTGATCTTTGTATCCTTGATTGACGGAGATATAGAAGCAGTTGTCAATAAAACACATGATGAAAGGCGTGAGTATTAGAATGGCTAAAGCAAAGACCTTAGAAGAGTCGTTTGAAGAATTAGAGCAGACCATTGCAAAGCTTGAGGAAGGCGAAAGGACGTTGGATGAATCGTTTAAGCTTTATCAAGAAGGAATGAAGTTGTTGAAATATTGTAACAGTAAGATAGATAAAGTTGAAAAGAAACTAATTGAGCTTAGAGCAGAGGAAAATAAAGATGGAATTTGGGAAGGAATTGAAGAATAGGCAGTCAAGCGTCAACGAGCTTCTAAATCAATTGATGCCGAAGGAGGAGGGCTTACAGACGAATATATGTAAAGCCATGAAATATAGCTTACAAGCAGGAGGAAAACGTCTCCGGCCGATATTGATGGAAGCGAGCTTTATATTTTTCGGCGGCCAAAACAGAAGGATCTTAGAACCTTTTATGGCAGCCATAGAGATGATCCATACCTATTCTTTGGTACATGATGATTTACCGGCTATAGATAATGACGATTACCGCAGAGGCATGAAGACGACTCATGTTGTATTTGGTGAGGCCATGGGCATTTTGACAGGAGATGCGTTGCTTAATTACGCCTTTTTAGTAGCTGCCGGGGCTTTTGATGATGTCAAGGATGCCAATGAAATGGAGCAGGTGGCGAAGGCGATGCAGTTATTGGCCGCAAAGCCGGGCGTTCATGGCATGATTGGTGGACAGGTCGTCGATGTGGAAATGTCCGGAAAGCCTGTCACTCTTAGTACCCTTGATTTTATCTATAGAATGAAAACCAGTGCGTTGATCGAGTGTTCCTTGATGATCGGTGCTCTGCTGGCGGGAGCTTTAGATGGGCAGGTCATGGAGATGGAGGCGATTGGTCGGGATGTGGGAATGGCATTTCAGATTCAAGATGATATTTTAGATATGACAGGAACCTTTGAGACGTTGGGCAAGCCTATTCATAGCGATGAAAAAAACAATAAGACGACATATGTAAGCGTTCTGGGCCTTGAAAAAGCCAAGGAAGAGGTTAAGTCACTGACGAGAGCAGCTTTGGACAGACTTGCGAAGATGGAAAAGCATGGAGAGAATTTATTTCTTCCGATGCTTATTGAAAAACTGATTTATAGAAATAATTAACACATCATTTTTATTTGATGAGAAGGAACAAATATGGGAAATATATTAGATGAAATAAGGAAACCAAATGATATAAAGAAAATCAATCCCCAAGATTATGGCTTGCTGGCGTCGGAGTTAAGGAACTTTTTAGTGAAGTCCGTCAGTAAAACTGGTGGTCATCTTGCGTCTAACCTTGGCGTAGTAGAGCTGTCTATGGCATTGCATCTGTCGATGGACTTTCCGAAGGACAAGCTCATATGGGATGTCGGACACCAGTCATACACCCATAAGATTTTGACTGGGCGGGCGGATGCTTTTACAGGCTTAAGAAGCTATGGCGGTATCAGTGGATTTCCGAAGAATAAGGAGAGCGAATGTGATGCTTTTAATACAGGCCACAGCTCCACATCAATTTCGGTCGCATTAGGATATGCCAAAGGAAGAGACCTTTTAGGTGAGCGCTATACGGTCGCTGCTGTCATTGGGGATGGCTCGTTGACCGGCGGAATGGCCTATGAGGCACTGAATAACGCGGCCAGATTAGAAAGCAATTTAATGATTATTTTAAATGATAATAAAATGTCCATTTCAGAAAATGTCGGCGGGATGTCAGGCTATTTAAGCAGCCTGCGCATTAATGAGTCCTATGTGAATTTCAAGGGCGATGTAGAGGCGGTCTTAAAGAGAATACCTAAAATCGGTACATCTGTCGTAAAGTGTGTTAAGAAATCAAAGGATTCATTACGGCAGCTATTACTTCCGGGGGGATTGTTTCAAGATTTAGGTATTGAATATATTGGACCAGTAAACGGACATGATATCGGGCAGCTGCTCGCCGCCATACAGGTGGCCAAACGCCATCAGAAGGCGGTTATTGTTCATGTCATTACGAAGAAAGGCAAGGGTTACCTTCCGGCTGAGGAGGATCCCTCGGCTTATCATGGAGTTGAAAAGTTTGATATTAAAACTGGAAATCCATTAGTGAGCAGCAAGGAATACACATATACGAAAGTCTTTTCCACGGTTTTCAATCAGATGGCTGCCGATCATGAGAGAATTGTCGCTGTTTGTGCCGCCATGCCATATGGAACCGGTTTATATAAGTACAGTAAGCGTTTCCCTGAACGCTTCTTTGATGTCGGAATAGCGGAGGAGCATGCGGTAACATTCGCAGCGGGGTTAGCTGCCGCAGGCCTTAAACCATATGTAGCTATTTATTCGTCTTTTCTTCAAAGAGCTTATGATCAGATTATCCATGATGTCTGTCTGCAGGATTTGCCAGTTGTATTTTGTATAGACAGAGCCGGTCTTGTTGGCGCCGATGGAGAAACGCATCAGGGAGTTTTCGATATATCGTTTTTATCAAGTATACCTAATATGCACATATTTGCCCCCAAAAATAAATATGAGCTTTTTGATATTCTCAATTTCTCGATAAATTTTAATCACCCTCTGGCGATCCGCTATCCAAGAGGGAAAGCCTATGGGGGGTTATCCGAATTTAGAGAACCGATTAGGCTGGGAAAGTCCGAGATTATTTATGAAGAAAAGGATATAACTATTCTGGCGGTAGGCTCGATGGTCAAAACAGGCGAGGCAGTTTATCAAATCCTTAAAAACAGAGGATATTCGGTGACCTTAGTTAATGTACGCTTCATTAAGCCGGTAGACCAGGAATGTATAGACAGATTGTCAAAGACCCATCGGTTGTTTGTCACACTTGAAGAAAATATGCTGTCCGGTGGCTTTGGAGAACAGGTTTCTTATCATGTAATGGATTCCGATTATCGAGACATTTCCGTGCTTAATTTGGGCATTGATGATGTTTATGTGGAGCATGGTAATGAAGAGCAGCTAAAACAAGATTTAGGACTGGATCCAAAAGCCATTGTGTCAAAGGTGCTTGACAAATGGGACAAAAGCCTTAAAAGGGGAATTTAGATGAAAGAGCGATTAGATATCCTGTTGGTAAAAAGAAACCTGGCAGAATCCAGAGAGAAAGCCAAAGCGATGATTATGGCAGGGAATATCTTTGTTAATGGCGAACGGGAAGATAAAGCCGGAGCCTCTTTTGATGAAGAAAAGTCCAATATCGAAGTCAAAGGAAAGCTGTTAAAGTATGTAAGCCGTGGCGGGCTGAAGCTTGAAAAGGCGATTCAAGCATTTGATATTAAAATTAATGGAAAGATATGTATGGATATCGGTGCTTCCACCGGTGGATTTACAGATTGCATGCTGCAAAATAATGCGGCGAAGGTCTATGCTGTTGATGTCGGGAGAGGACAGTTAGATTGGCGTTTAAGGCAGGATCAGCGGGTAGTATGTATGGAACGGACTAATATTCGGTATGTAACCAGAGCAGACGTGAGTGATGTCATTGATTTTATATCAATAGATGTATCTTTTATTTCTCTGACGAAGGTCTTGCCGGTGGCTGCCACCCTGTTATCCCAAGAGGGCGAGCTTGTATGCCTGATTAAACCTCAGTTTGAAGCTGGTCGGGAGAAGGTCGGTAAAAAAGGCGTTGTCAGGGACAGTGAAGTACATATTGAAGTCATTGAAAAGATTATTTCCCATGCCATCATGCTGGGACTTCATATAATAAATCTGGATTTTTCGCCCATTAAGGGTCCTGAAGGCAATATCGAGTATCTTTTATATCTTAAGAAGCAGAAAGCGCCCAAAGAAGAAGACCTCGATTCAGGCTATGTGAGACAGCTTGTAAAAAGATCTCATGAGATGCTGATAGCGTCAAAAGGTTAAAATATTATCGAGAAGAGAATTTGAAAGTGAGAGAAATGGATAAATTTGGTATCATTACAAATGTGGACAAGGACAAAGATTTTACTATAACAAATTTAATTAAAGATTATTTAGATGCAAAAGACAAAGAGTGCCTGACGATTACGTCAATGTGTATGGAGGAGCTTGACGATACCCTCTTAGATGATGTTGAATGTCTGCTTGTACTTGGCGGCGATGGAACCTTAATACAGACAGCAAGAGACTTTGTCGAAAAAGATATCCCTTTAATCGGCATTAATCTTGGCACGCTTGGCTTCCTGACCTCTGTTGAGAAAGAGGATATTACGTCCTGCCTTGATGCCTTAATTGCCGACGATTATGTCATTGAGAAACGAATGATGATTGAAGGGAAGGTATATCACGAAGGTAAGCTGATCAAGCAGTCAGTTGCTTTAAATGACATTATCGTTACCCGCGCAGGCTTTTCTAGAATAGTTGAAGTCAAGCTGTTTATCAATGGAATGTTAGTAGATATTTATAGTGGTGATGGCATTATTATCTCCACACCGACCGGATCAACGGGTTACAATTTATCTGCGGGAGGACCGGTTGTTTTTCCTGAAACTGAATTAATGCTGGCGACGCCCATCTGTTCCCATTCCCTGTCGGCCAGGAGCATCGTTGTCTCGGCCAGAGACGAGATCGTAATCGAGATGGGCTTTCGCAAAAAAACTCAAAAAGAAGAGGCAATAGTTACTTATGATGGTCAGACCTCTATAGAATTATGTCCTTTTGATAGGATTGAGGTTAAGAAAGCGGATGTCACGGTCAGGACGATCAAAGTCAATCAACGAAGTTTTTATGAAATACTGAGAAGTAAAATCGGAAGAGGATAGAAGGTGAGGTGAGGTGATGAAAGCAAAGAGACATGCTAAGATTATTGAACTCATTCATCAATATGAAATAGAGACACAAGATGACTTGGCCGAACGCCTTAATCATGCTGGATTTGCAGTGACTCAGGCAACGGTGTCCAGAGATATTAGAGAGCTGAGACTGTCAAAGGTACCTATTAGTAACGGCAGGCAGAAGTATGTTGTTATTGCGGGGGAGGATATTGCGATAGCTAGAAAGTACACCAGAGTACTAAAGGACGGCTATGTTTCTAGTGACGTGGCTACGGATATTGTGGTTATTAAAACCGTTTCGGGGATGGCCATGGCGGTGGCAGCATCAATTGATGCGCTTGAGATTTCCGGAATTGTCGGCTGTATAGCAGGTGATGATACGATCATGTGTGCGATACGCAGCAAGGAAGATACGTATAGTGTTATGGAACAAATTAAGAAAATAATTAACAGGTAAAGGAGAAGATATGCTGTCGGGGATTCATGTAAAGAACATTGCCTTAATTGATGAAATCGAAATTGATTTTGAAAAAGGCTTAAACATATTGACTGGTGAAACGGGAGCCGGCAAGTCGATTATCATTGACTCAATTAACATTGCCTTAGGCAAAAAGAATTTAAAGGATATGGTTAGAAAAGGTGCCAATGATGCTTTGGTTGAACTTTTCTTCACGATGCATGATTCGCAGATTGTCAATATGATTAAGTCTATGAACATTGACGTGGAAGATGACACGGTCATCATATCAAGACGTCTGACAAATGGCCGAAGCATAAGCAGGGTTAATGGTGATATTGTATCGGCAAAAGTGTTGAAAAGTATTGCAGATGGGCTTATTGATATTCATGGCCAGCATGAGCATCAATCTTTACTGTATCAATCCAAGCATTTAGAGATTCTGGATCGTTTTGCGAAAGAGCATTTGGATTCTAAAAAGCAGCATCTGTCCAAAGCTTACGAGACATATAAAGAGCTAAGCGAGCAGATTGCTAAATCTTCCATGGATGAGGAAAAACGCTTGCGAGAAATATCTCTCATAGAATATGAGATGAATGAAATAGATGATGCCAATCTCATATCGGGAGAAGATGCAGAAATCCTAATTCAATATAAGAAAATGACGAATGCGCGTCAAATCGTCGAAGGCATTAATGTAGCGAGGAGCGTCACCGGCTACGAAAGTGATGGTCTTGGCGACGGTATCAGCCGTGCATTGAAATCTTTATATCCGCTTTCGGAATACGATGATATGATCGTCGGCTTTGTTGAACAAATGGAAAATATTGATAACCTAATCAATGATTTCAATCGTGAAACGGCAGATTATATGGCTGATCTGGTTTTTGACGAACGAGATTACATAGAAACAGAGAATCGTCTTGATTTAATCAATCATTTAAAATCCAAATATGGAAAGACAATTGAAGATATAATGGCTTATCGGGAAGAAAGGTCGAAAGAATTTGAGAAACTTAGCCATTATGAAGAATATTTAGCTGATTTAAAGGAAAAACTAAGTAGTGCCAGAGAAGAATTATCAAAGGCTTCTAAAGAAGTATCGGCGATTCGGCAAGCGAAGAGCCTCCAATTGACTTCAAAGATAAAAGAAGCTTTAATTGATTTGAATTTTTTGGATGTTGCATTTGAAATGAGATTTAATAAAACACCGGATTTTACCAGAAACGGAATAGATGACGCCATGTTCCTCATATCGACAAACCCAGGAGAGGATTTAAAGCCTTTAGGCGCAGTCGCTTCTGGAGGTGAGCTTTCAAGAATCATGCTGGCGATTAAATCCGTATTAGCCGGCGTTGATGATCTGGACACATTGATCTTTGATGAAATCGATGCGGGAATCAGTGGGAGAACAGCACAGAAAGTTGCCGAAAAGCTTGCGATTATTGCCGGAAAACGTCAGGTTTTTGCGATCACTCATTTACCACAGATAGCGGCAATGGCCGATCATCATTATTTAATTGAAAAGGTACTCAAGGACAACAGAACCTTAACCATGCTAAAGCCCTTGGATGAAGAATCGGTAATCGAAGAAATAGCAAGATTGTTAGGTGGTGTCGAAATTACTGAAAAAACATTGGAAAACGCTTTAGAAATGAAAATTTTAGCCTCTAATTCAAAAAAATACTAGTTTGAAATCCTAAATTCCTCACATACTATACAAGGAATATAACTGTGTGAGAAAGGATACAAACTTATGACTAAAAAAGAATATAGAAAATGGCTAGTATTTGCTTTATGTATCAATATTTGCGCAATTATTTTTTATAGTCTATATCTATTTGAACATAAAATACCTGACAACTTTAAAATCAGAGTAGGTAATGAAGAGCTTTTCGATTTTGGGCTGCCGTTTACGGCGACAACTTATGTTGATGATCAAACAGTGGTCAATGTTAACCAGGAAAGTATTCCTGAGAATGAAATATCAATCGATTTGAGCTCTCCATTTTCGCTGAATTTAAAAGAAGCCAAAAGCTATCATGTCGCCCTCAAATTATTTGGTGTTACCATAAAGAACGTTCAGGTCGATGCCATCGAGGAGGTCAATTTAATGCCCAGCGGCATGCCGGTCGGCATTTATATTAAGACAGATGGCATCATGATATTAGGTACAGGACAAATAACAAGTAATAATGGCGATTTATTGGAGCCGGCTAAAAATATTGTGAAATCAGGTGATTATGTCAAGGCCGTTAACGGCATGGAAGTCTCGTCAATATCTCAGATGGTGGAGATTATTAATCAATGCAATGGCGAAAAAGTGATTTTAACGCTTCTTCGTGACAAAGATATCATTGATGTGGGGATTGAACCCATAAAAACGGCTACTAATGAGTATAAGATAGGGGTGTGGATCAGAGATGACACGCAAGGAATCGGGACACTAAGCTTTATTGATAAAGACAATCATTTTGGGGCATTGGGTCACGGAATTACAGATGTGGATACAAGCCTGCTGATCGATATTAACGGTGGCGGTCTTTATTCGGCCAATGTTTATTCCATCATTAAAGGCGAAAATGGAAGCCCTGGAGAAATGGTCGGGAATATTTTGTATGACCAGCAGGAGAAATTAGGGGCGATTACAAAAAACACAAATGCAGGCATCTTTGGCACGCTAAAAACAATGAGTCAAGAATACACATACGATGAAAGCAAAGTCCTTCCGATCGGCTTAAAACAAGAAATAACCATGGGTCCTGCATACATCCGCTGCTGTATTGATGGCGAAGTCAAGGACTATGAAGTCAATATCAATAGTATTGATTTTAATAATAGTGGAACGAATAAAGACTTGATTATTGAGATTACAGACGCCCAATTACTAAATAGTACCAATGGCATTATCCAGGGCATGAGCGGCAGCCCGATTATTCAAAATAATAAATTGATTGGTGTCGTAACGCATGTGTTTTTAAATGATTGTGAGAAAGGCTATGGAATTTTTATCGAAAACATGCTTTCAAATTTAAATGACAAAGATCAGTAAAACTGAAAAATCTATACAATTCATAAGACATTTCAGAAATTTATGTAAACTTTTGCAATTTATTGTCGAAGATTGCGTTGGTTAATCCTTGCTAAGCTTCATGCTAAAAGAATATAATAGTTAGTGTCCGACAAATAATTGTTGGAGAACAATATGAAAATTAGGAGGAGTTGTTATGGCGAAAATTAATGTGGCGATTATTGATGATAATGAGAGAATGATAAGCTTATTGGACAATATCTTAAAACCGGAGATGGGTATAGAAGTTGTTGGTAAAGCCGAAGATGGTCTGGCAGCTGTCGAGGTTATTAAGGAAAATGAACCTGATATTGTTTTGTTAGATTTAATTATGCCTAAGCTTGACGGTATTGGCGTTATGCAAAAGATAAATAGAGATAATAATTTAAAGAAACAGCCGGCCTTTATAGTAATATCCGCAATCGGGCAGGAAAGCATCACAGAAGATGCTTTTAGTCAGGGAGCCGTTTATTACATAATGAAACCATTTGACAACGATGTGGTGATCAATAAGATTAGGCAGGTTTCTTTAAATTCATCTTCAAAAATCATTCAGACAAAGCAGGCTTCGCTGCCTGTCAATAAGGAAGAGTACATTGAGAGGAATTTAGAGGCGGATGTAACGAATATTATCCACGAAATTGGTGTGCCTGCCCATATTAAGGGTTATCAATATTTACGAGATGCGATTATAATGTCTGTAGATAATCGTGAGGTGATTAATTCGATAACAAAAGTACTCTATCCGACCATCGCAAAAATGAATAAAACGACGCCCAGCCGGGTAGAGCGAGCAATCAGACATGCCATTGAAGTTGCTTGGAGCAGAGGAAAGATGGATACAATTGATGATTTATTCGGATATACCATTAACACAGGTAAAGGCAAACCAACAAACTCCGAATTTATTGCCTTGATTTCAGATAAAATAAGACTTGAATATAAAGTCAAAATCTAATTTTTTTTGAAACTATAACCCTCCGTCAATTAAAGCTTTTATTTAATGGCTGCTTATTGTATAATTAGGATTATCATAATCTATAGATAACGGAGGAATATTAGCTGATGAAAAATATATTGTTTATCACATCAGAAGCAGTACCCTTTATTAAGACAGGTGGATTGGCAGATGTTGCTGGTTCTTTACCAAAAGCATTTAATAAAGAGGAATTTGATGTGCGCGTTATTTTGCCCAAGTATAGAATTATTCCTGAAGATTATAGGAATCAGATGCAGTACAAGACGCATTTTTATATGGAATTGGGATGGCAGAATCCTTATGTTGGTGTTATGGAGATGCAGCTTGATGGCATAACCTTTTATTTTATAGACAATGAAGATTATTTTTCCGGGAATGAAGCCTATGAAGGTGGCTTAGGGGACTTGGAGAAGTTCGCCTATTTTAGCAAAGCTTCTCTGTCGTGCCTGCCGCTCATTGGATTTAGGCCAGATATTGTGCATTGTCATGACTGGCAGACAGGCTTGGTGCCGGTTTACTTGAAAGATAGTTTTTGCCGCGGGGAGTTCTTCTGGGGCATGAAGTCGATTATAACCATCCACAACCTTAAGTTTCAAGGTGTGTGGGGTCCTGATAAAGTAATGGAGATTACTGGTCTGCCTGAATATTTATTTGCGCCGGATAAGCTGGAGGCTTATAAGGATGCTAATTATTTGAAAGGTGGTATTGTATATGCCGATCATGTGACAACGGTCAGCCATACTTATGCTGCTGAGATCCAGATGCCATTTTATGGTGAAGGATTAGATGGATTGATGAGAGCCAGAAGTAACGCTCTGACAGGTATTGTGAATGGCATCGATTATAATGAATATAATCCTGAGACCGATCCCAATATTCCTTATCATTACAATATCATTAACTTCAGAAAAGAAAAAGTCAAGAATAAACGTGCGTTGCAAGAGGAGCTTGGTTTAGAGCAAAACGATAAGAAGTTTATGATTGGACTTGTATCCAGACTGACAGACCAGAAGGGTTTAGATTTAATAGAGCATGTGATGGAGCAGATTTGCAAGGAGGATGTCCAGTTTGTCATTCTTGGCACCGGTGATGCCAAATATGAGAATATGTTCCGATATTTTGCCTGGAAATATCCGGATTTAGTATCGGCGAATATCTTTTACTCCAACGAAAGAAGCCACAAAATCTATGCGGCCTGCGATATGTTTCTGATGCCGTCGTTGTTTGAGCCTTGCGGATTGAGCCAGTTAATGAGTCTGCGTTATGGCACAGTTCCGGTTGTCAGAGAAACTGGCGGCCTTAAAGATACGGTTGAGTCTTATAATGAATATGAAAGCACCGGCACAGGGTTTAGCTTTTCTAATTATAACGCTCATGAGATGCTGGGAACTATTGAATATGCAAAACATGTATATTATGATAAAAAACGCGAATGGAATAAAATCATCGACCGCGGCATGGCGAAGGACTTTTCTTGGAACACGTCTGCCAGACGCTATGAAGAGCTATATCGAAGCTTGTAAGGAATCAAAACAATAGGGCTGTTGCAAATTGATATGATTCCTCTAAAGTAGACAAGGTAAATAACCAAAATCTACTTTGGAGGAATTTTTATGCCTAGAACAAGTAAATATTCCATTGAAGATAAGCTTAAAGCCTGTGAGGATTATCTTTC
>Ga0153939_1000006_pt1 | contig 141279 bp, 165 predicted proteins | sample TSNJ023MetaG_FD_104734 | JGI IMG/M metagenome (GOLD analysis project Ga0153939, IMG submission 104734) | Attine ant fungus gardens microbial communities from New Jersey, USA - TSNJ023 MetaG | ecosystem: Host-associated > Fungi > Mycelium > Unclassified | place: USA: New Jersey, Brendan T.... | reverse complement strand
GAAAGATAATCCTCACAGGCTTTAAGCTTATCTTCAATGGAATATTTACTTGTTCTAGGCATAAAAATTCCTCCAAAGTAGATTTTGGTTATTTACCTTGTCTACTTTAGAGGAATCATATCATACAAACAGCCCTCCATTTCCTATATCTATTTTTTACCGTTAGTCATAGAATGATGGCTAGACAGGCGGAAATAAGTACTAAACACAGCCGTGTTAAGTACAAAAAACGGAATGCAAAGAAAAGGGATAAAGTTTGCCGCAATTCGCTCGGAATTAATAAGCAATAGCGATAGTAGCCCCAATATGCTGATGATGCGCAGATAGGATTTGAGTGAAGCAAGTAAGGAAAGTAGATAATTACTGCCGGGTCCAAATTTTCTCTTGCCAAGCAAATAGGTGATACCCATGAACAAAACGGTAATTAACATAAACGTTAGATAAAGGGCGGACATAACCTCCATATGAACCTCCATTTCCTCGGTAAGCGCCATATCATATGACTCAATGCTTAAAGCTAGGCGCCGTATATGGTTTCAAAATGTTTGCACAATTCCTGATTCTCACGGAGAATCTGGTATGCAATTTCTGCATGGCCCTCGGTATAGCCTGTTCCTACCAGCAAAGTGAGAACCTTGCCGATGCCTTCACAGCCTAGGGCCACTTTGGAAAATACTGTGGACATGCTAAAGAACAAAATAGTACCATGATCTTTGCAGGCGAGGATGGAACTCATCTCAGTGTTGGGTACACTGACTGTGTTTACCACGAAATCGCATAAACGGCCATCGGTGGCTTTCTCGACAGCCGCCAAGACACTAACGGGAATGGTGGCATCTAGATGCAGCACGACATCGGCAAGCTTCAGTTTTTCGACCAAGGCACACCTTTCGGCAGAATGATCGATGGCAATGACAAGACCGGTAGGACCCGCTCGTTTTTTTGCTTCGTGAAGACAGAGTAATCCGGCCTTGCCGACGCCACAGACAGCAACATAATCACCAGCGACGACATATTTCGCTGTCCATGCGGGAGCGCCAGCAACATCGCAGACAGCAAGACTTAGTGCCTCACTAAGGTTGGTCGGGATCTCAGCCCATATACCAGATTCGAAAAGAATTGCTTTGCCGCGAATAAAAATCTGATCTGTTTTTTGATCAATTTCTAAAATCTCTTCAATATAAAGGGGTGTGAGTGTCAGTGAAACCATTGTGGCGATTTTTTGGCCAACGGTCAGCTTAATCTTACCGAGAAGATCAGCGCCAATTTCGGAAATTGTACCGATTAGCATCCCCCCAGAACCGGTGATTGGACACTGAAACTTGCCCCTGTTACTGACAATTCTAATGATCTCGTCAGCTATTTTATTTTTATCTTTACCGCATCTTTTAACTAGATTGCCAAATGCAGAAGCTGTAATGTTAAGAATATTGACATCAATAAGGATTTCATTACTGTAAATAGTAAGACTGTTGTCAAGCTTTTGTGCACTTTGGGGCAAAGCTCCCTTAGGCTCGATGACTCGATGTGCACCAAATCGGTTTCCTTTCATCTTGATAATTCACCTTCTTCTTGTATTGATTTTATTTTTTAGATTGAAAAATAGTGGCGATACGCTCCTCTTCTGAAATAGCGTTACGGTATTTGCTTGAAATCGAATATAAAATGATTCCTAGGATGATCCATCCAACGAGGTAGGCAATACCAACATCCCCCATGTATCCGGGAGATCCCGGAATGAGAGTGACTATAATCAGGATGGCTGATATAGCAGCTGCGAGATAGGCAAGGGGCACACCTCCGGGCATTTTGAAGGGACGCGGCATATCAGGGGCAGTCTTACGCAGACGGGCGCAGGCGATGGCGGTGAAAAACCAGCCAACGACAAAGGCGGTGGAGCCTACGACGGTAAGTGGGTCGATTAGCCCGATACCGATAAAGGGACCGGTCAGAGTGGCAATTGCACAAAGGATGTTGCCGCCAAAAGGTGTTCCGTATTTGGGATGAATCTTAGTAAAGAATTCCGGTAATTGACGGGCGCGGCCCATACCTAGAATCAGGCGGCTTGCAGCGATATAACAGCCGTTCCACGTAGTGAATAGACCGGCCAGGGCACCAATTAAGGAGACCCAGTACATCACTTGTCCAACAAAGCCCGGATATAGGCTCTTAAACATTACAGAGATGGCGGGTCTTGGCTGATCAACAAATTCTTTCCACGGAATTGCCATACCAATTGAGAGAATGACCAGACAGTAAAATGCGCCAACGGCCACAACTGTCAATAATAACACTTTTCCAAGATTATTAAAGTTTAATTTCTCCGAACCCTCTTCAGCGCCTTGTGGAATGGTGTCAAAGCCGGCGAGGAAGAAGGGTGACATGGCAAGCATAGCCATAATACCGCCAAACATGTTGCTGTGATTCTTATCTCCGATGTTCTCATAGACCGGCAATAGGTTGGTAGGATTTGCTTTAAAAAGGGCGAAGATAATAATCGAAATGCCGGTAACAGCCAGAAGGCCGGTACAAAAGGTCTGAAATTTGACCGCTAGCTTAGAACCAAACCAGTTTAAGGCGATCACAACAAAGGAGAGTACCAATCCAACGGCGAGGGCGATGGGATAAATGCCCGCTCCGCCAAGGGTATAGAGCGGTTCACCGGATTTCAATGAGGGGATCATCATGGCCAATACGTCGTTAACGTAGATGGCCTCCCAAGGTAAAACATTGATATATGCCAATACTACGAACCAGCCTGCAATAAAAGACGCTCCCTTACCGTATGCCTTATATGAAAAGGCTACGACACCACCGGCGACAGGCATGGCCGGAGTCAATTCGGCATAACAGAAACCGACCGGAATGATGAGCAGGGTAGCTATTATAAAAGCGATCAGAGTGGGGACAGCGCCGCCCCCGTTGTTGAACCATCCGTTGATGGATACTGACCAACCGACGCCGACGCAAGCACCAAAGCCCAACATGAAATAGTCGACTATATTCATGCTTTTTTTCAATTTTCCACTTTCCATAATTTATTCTCCTTACATAAATTTTTGGCAGATTCAATTTAATCATTTTTGAATATGTAAGATTTTTCTTGCCTCGTCGGAAGTGGCGATAGCACGCCCTAATAGTCTTGACAAGGCAACCACTTTTGATACTAATTCAGCATTGCTTTTTGCAAGGACACCTTTTTCAAGATACAAGTTGTCTTCAAAACCGACCCTTACATTACCACCCATGGCGATTGCGGCGGCGGCAAGGGGGAATTCATTTCGTCCAATGCCGGTGACACACCAGGTGGCGTCTTTGGGTAATGAGTCCACAAGAAAAGTAAGATCCCTGACTGTCCCGTAAGTTGCGCCCGGTACTCCGAGAACCAGATTGAAATGCATGTGCTCTGCGGTGATGAACCCCTTTTTTGCAAGCCAAAGCGCAGTATCTAGGTGACCTTTTTCGAAGCATTCGCATTCGGGCTTGATATTGTTTGTTTTCATACGTGCACCAAAGGTTTTGAGCATTGGAATAGTATTTTCAAATACCTCATCGCCGAAGTTGCATGTGCCACAGTCCAGAGTTGCTATTTCAGGGAATAGCTCCGTAGGCTGCAACCGCTCCTCGGCGGTCATCCCAACGGCTCCACCAGTGCTGGGAAGTATGATGACATCAGGACATTCCTTGTAGATAGTCTCCATGCAGACTCTAAAGCGTTCTTTATCTTGAGTTGGCTTACCATTGTCAAATCTGACATGAAGATGAATAATGGCAGCACCAGCCTCGTGGGCAAGTTTGGCCTCCCTCACAATTTCTTCCACCGTGTAGGGAACGGCGGGATTTTGTTCTTTCGTTACTTCCGCACCGCAAATGGCGGCTGTAATAATCAGTTTTTCCATTATCCGGCCTCCTTTCAGGCACTGTCTAGTTTCCTTTGGTTATTTTTCGGTACGACACAGACACCCTCTGCGATACAGGTGATGATGGGATGAGTCAAAACGTCGCAAGCTGAACTGCTAATGTCGGGGCGGGGAACAATGACTTTTCTGGCTTCAAATTTCATCTTCCGTGAGGTGTTTCCGATATCGGTTATTTCACCAATGGCTTCAATGTAATCACCTGCATACACGGGAGCTTTGAATTCTACTTTGCTATAAGCGCAAAAAAGACCTTCATCTCCGTCTGAGCGAATCAGGAGTTCTGTTGCAACATCGCCGAAAAGCTGAAGTATTTTTGCACCGTCCACTAGGTTTCCGCCATAATGCGCATCGGCGGATGACATCCGCATTCTTATTGTAGCTGAGTACTTATCCATTTCCGATCTCTCCTTTCTATACCAATTTTATAAATTAAATATGGAGTTGTCAACAAAAAACAATAAGAAAATAAGAACATTTTTGTGCACTATAACCAAATTAATTTTTATATAAATGAGGAAGAAATAAATATAGATACATTTACTTTGATTGTCAAAAGCCTAAAATGGATATAATTAGTATTGTTTTCTCAATTACTTATATTTTAGGCTTAAAAAAAATCAGCGATTTGTACAAACAACTGATCGTATAATAAGGATTAAAATGGTGATTATGAAAATAAATCAGAGATGTTAATGCTATTATATGAGAAATTTTGCTGAAACCTTATAGTTAGCTCTAAGATTGTAAACATTATCCTGGCAGACTATCAATTGAATAGCCTGCCAGCATTTCTTATACAACTGGTGCAAACAGTTCCACATATGTTTGACAAACATCTTTCACATGGTAAGTGAGCATGTAGTTAAAAAGGATCTTGTCCACTAATTGATAACCGGATTGTACCATCCAATTCAGTAGTCGGACAATTTCTCGATGCATATAGTCGTCACTTTTCGCTAAAAAAACGGTATAGACACCCCGACGGGAGCCTATAACAGGACGATCTCTTAGCTGCTCTTCAACGCCAAGATTTGACGCAAGCTTGCGTTTCATGAGAATGCAGTAGTCACCTTCAACCCATTTACCCTTTTCTTGTATCACATGACCGCCAAAGGTACATAGGTCGAATTCCTGATTAGCAAAAAAGGTATCCTGTGCCTGTGAAGGCAGAAGCTCGGGATTGATCTTGTGCACCACATAAAAAGAGGGGAGTGGCATAACAATATATTGTCCCAAATGGTGGTCGATTGCGTTGTGAGCAAACTCTAACGTTTCAAACTTTTGTAAAAGTCTTTGCTGTTCTTGGATGATTTTCTGGATCATATGCTTCTTCTGCTGCGCTAATTCCAATGTTATATGCAACTGATGGGGGCTGTTTTGAATGGAACGTATTTCCTCGATAGATAAATTGACATTTCTGTAAAAAATAATATCCATTAGTTCACATATGTTTTGAAGTGTAAATACCCGATACCCGTTGGCTGGATTCTTTCTGGGGTGCACTAGACCCTCCAACTCATAAAAGCGAAGCGTCTCGGTACTTACTCCAAGGAGCTGAGCAACCTCTCCAATTCGGTAAGTGTTTTTCATACGGTCTCCCTTTCTTCGATGTAAGCCATCTGTTTTTACGGTTTCCTTGCTATTACTATAGCATACCGCAGCCTTTGGTTGCAAATAAACTCAAAGTAAAAAATGATCAACTTTTTACGGACGAGTTCAATAGAAAGCGAATGCGCTTGCAAATAGTTATGTTCTAGTATTATAATATTCATATACTATGTCGAAATTCCACGGGAGAAAAAGAATATGGGCTACATATCCGTTTCACAGGCGGCGGACAAGTGGGGCGTGTTGGCTTGCCGATTGCATAAGCTGCCGGAAGAATACAGAATATACGGTGCTTTGCGTTTTTACAAGGCATGGATGATTTCGAAGAATGCGGAAAAACCCGCCGCTCACTGCAAGACGCAATATAAAAGAGAGGGCTGCGGTTATGAACGATAAACATGCGCAGGACAAAATCGGCGAGGAACTATACCGCCGCTATCTAGCCGGTGACAAAGAGGCGTTTACTGAGCTTGTCAGGCTATATGAACAGGTTTTGTCCTTTTTTATCAATGGCTTTGTCGGGGATATGCACGAAACAAAACATCTGTTGATCGACACCTTCGCCCAGCTTGCCGTGAGCGGCGGGCGGTTTGAGGGAAGGTCATCTTTAAAAACTTATTTGTTTGCGATTGGGAAACATCTTGCCTTACGGTATGTAAAGATGCGCAGATGCGAAACGCATCTCTCTTATGAGGACATCTTTGAAAAGTTTATTGGCGAAAGCGAAACGCCCGAAGCTTTTTTACAGCGGCTATGTGCTGCTGGCGGTGGTTTCGTTCGCGCTGGGCTGTGCGGTCACGATATTTAGCTACAAGGTACTCTTGAAAAAAAGGCAGGGTGGAACAAATGAAAATGACGGAGACGATTCATCTTATTAACCAATTCATACAGATCGCCTGCCTGAGCGCCGTTGCCATATTGTCAGTGCGCCGGAGCGGGTGGCTGTTCCGGCTGCTGGCCGGCGCATTCAGCTGCTACTTATTGGGCGACGTTTTTTATATGCTGCATATGTGGATTTACGGGCAATTCCCATCGGGATTTTCGGTGGCGTACCTTTCTTATATTGGCACATACTTTTTCTTGATAACTATCGACCTGTGGCTGGCGGGCGAATGGACCAACGAGCAGAAAAAGACTATGCGTCCATACCGCCGCATCTCCATGGCGGCTCCCACCGTCGTGGTCGTGCTGCACCTGATATATTATATCAGGGACGGCGGTTTCTTCATCAATCTGTTGTTTTGCGTGCCCCTGTCGCTTTTGGCATATTATTCCCTGCTTATACTGCTTTCAGGTGGCGCACAAAGTGGGCTGGGGGCGCCCCCGTGGTGGTATCACGGAGCGGTTTTGCTCTTTGTGCTTGTGGAAAACATGATGTTTCTCAGCTCATCTTTTGGAAGTGATACCGTGTACACGGCTTTTGACTTTTTGATGAGCGGCGCCATACTGCTAATGTACTGGGCGGCGGCAAAGGAGGCGACGGCATGATCTATCTGGAAAATATCTTCGTCTGTCTGGCCGCACCGCTTTTGATCGCAGTATTCCTGCTGGAAGGCGAGGCCCGGCGTTTCATCGGATTTTTCCTGTTGGGTCTAACGGCCTGCCTTCTGGCTGGCTACTGCAACGGCTATATCGAGCAGGCCGCCGTTTCGGGCGGTCTCGACTACACCCAATTTGTCGTCCAGTTTGCGCCTGTGTGCGAGGAAATCCTCAAGGCACTGCCCGTGCTCTTTTACATGGCGGTGTTCGAGCCGAAGAGGCGCAGCATCGTTTCTAGTGCCCTTGCCGTGGGGCTGGGCTTTGCCACGCTTGAAAACGTGAACCACATCGCCAATTACGGTGCGGTAGAATTGCCGTTCGCACTGGTGCGCGGCTTCTCAGCGGGCATCATGCACGCCATTTGCGCCGCCATCTTAGGCTATGGGCTGGCTTTCGTTTACCAGCGCAAATGGCTGGCACTTACGGGCTCTTTCGCAGTGATCTGTGCGGCGACAACCTTCCACGCCACATATAATCTGCTGGTGTCGGCTCAGGGTGTGTGGCGTGGATTGGGGTATATCCTGCCGGCTGTCGCGGCGGCGGCAATAATGACGGAATTAAGAATTCATAAATAAGAAATAATAATTAATTTTTGATTAAACTGGGAGTCTTCTTGTGCATTATGCACAAGAAGACTCCCAGTTTTAGTTTTTATTTTTGTTGAAAATATTTACATAAAACCCATGGGTTTTTTCGATTTTGAGACTCTAATAAGTAGATGATAATATTAAAACGGATTTTTAAGCTATCGAAAGGAGTGTATTTCATGTGGAACAGCGTTGATAACGGTCTGCCTTTTGCTGGTCGTGTGCGTTGCCGTGCTGCCGTGGCAGTATGACGGTGCGCAGGTTTTTAAATACCCATTACACGCTTCCTGGTCCTGATAGCAATGGTTGGTACAGGGCGAATGAGTTCATCATCACGGCAAAAGACGGATATAAAATTAGCCTTGAAAACCTTGATGATTCCGATTGGACTAATAGCCTGGCTTATACGGATGATACCGCAAGCGGCAGTGTAGCCTTTTATGTAAGGGATATCCAAACCAACGAAATTTCGGTGTCCAAAACCGAGAACTACAAGCTTGACAAAACTGCGCCGGAGGGCGAGATCAGGATCAAGGAAAATTCATTTAAAACCTTCCTGAACACCATCTCTTTCGGGCTGTTCTTCAAAGATACTGTAGATGTCAGTATAAAGGGAACCGACAAAACAAGTGGCGTCGCAAAAATCGAGTATCAAAAGGTTGTGCAGGAAAGCGGTTACGACCTCAACGGCGCATGGACATCCGATGACGGATTTAGCGTTCCAGCCAACGAAAAATTTATCGTATACGCCAAGATTACCGACAACGCCGGAAACTGTATCATCATAAACAGTAACGGTGTGGTAGTATACACCAATAGCTCAGCGGTCACGATGGAAATTTCACACGTAAAATTTTCCGGAGATAAAAGTGCGGATGTAACGCTTAACGGCAATACGATCAATGACATTACGAACGGCGCATACACGTTATCTGTAGGTACGGATTACACCATAAGCGGCGGCACAATCACATTTAAAGCCGCATATCTGGACTCCCTCGATACGGGGAATTATACCCTGACCATCTCCTATAACCCGCTGGGGTTTGCGTATGCCGCAGGTGAATCACCCGATACGACGAGCATTGCGCTAACAGTTGCCGGAGCAAGCCAAACCACTAACGCCGCTTTTGCATCAACGGACGACGACGGCATAATCTGGCCGTGGTTTATATTGATCGCTATTTCCGTACTTGGCATCGCCGGAATAACGCTGGCACGGAAAAGGAAACTATTTGGCGGGAAATAGCATCAAAAGAGCAGAATATGCTGGAATAATGAGATAGTAAATAAAGGACATTGGCTGCTTGGCCAATGTCCTTTATTCACAACAATAAGGTTACTTTTTCTCTCATAACTCAGCCCCCCAATAATTTATTGAGTAATTCTTGTGTCTTGTGCCAATCGCTTTTGTTTTGACGGTACAATTCCAATCCGGTATCAGTGATGTGATAATAGCGGCGGCACTATGATTGTCAATATACTTTGAGTAAAAGAGTATTAATATCCAAGCAAAAAGGATATTGATAGGATCGAAAAATATAAACTTGACAGACAGTATGAATTTTCATATAATAAAACAAACGTTATGCAACATATGTTATGAATGGAGTTGATCAATATGCCGCCTAAACAAAAATTTACGAGAGATGAAATTATCGCTACTGCCTTGAATCTTGTGCGGAGGGAAGGTATTAAGGGAACTACTGCCAGAGCTTTAGGAGCAGAACTTGGAACTTCATCCCGCCCCATTTTTACAGCTTTTCGGAACATGGAGGAAGTACAAGCAGAAACCATCGTAGCCGCAAGAGTTTTGTATAACAGCTACGTGGAAAAAGGTCTTGCCGAAAAACTTGCTTTTAGGGGGGTAGGGACGAGTTACATTCGCTTTGCCAGAGAAGAACCGCGATTATTTGAATTATTATTTATGAAAGCGGGTGAAACAGCATTTACGCTTAACAACATACTTCCCGCCATTGATGACAACAGTGAAAGGATTTTACTTTCCATACAGCAGCCATATGGCCTTTCGAAGGAACAAGCATACAAGCTATATCAGAATATGTGGATATTCTCACATGGAATTGCCTGCCTTTGCGTTACGGGCATGAGCCATTTGACCGAGGAAGAGGTAAGTGAAAGATTGACCGAAGTGTTTATCGGGCTATTAGTAAAAATAAAAAGCGAGGAAACGAAAAATGATTGAGGTATTGGAAGCATCAAAAACATATGGCTCCGGAGAAAGCGCCACTGTTGCATTGAAAGGCGTGTCACTAAAGATAAATGATGGTGATTTTACTGTGCTGCTCGGAGCATCAGGTTCCGGAAAATCCACGCTCCTGTATATTGTATCCGGATTGGAATGTCCCGATCGTGGTTCTGTCAATTATGATGGTGTGGACATCACAGCTTTGAGAGACGACAAACTGACGGTTTTTCGCAAAGAAAAGGTGGGTTTCATTTTCCAGCAATATTATCTGCTTCCTAATCTTAACGTTGATAAGAATGTTAAGATGGGTGCGGACTTGACAGGAAACCGAAACTATCATGAAATTATCGAAGCGGTCGGCTTAGGCAAAAAGCTGGATAAAATGCCTTCTGAATTGAGTGGTGGCGAGCAGCAGCGAGTATCTATCGCCAGAGCGCTGGCAAAAAAGCCTCAGGTGCTGTTTTTAGATGAACCAACCGGTGCATTAGACGAAGAAACCGGTAGGCAGGTATTAGACTATATATGTACCTTGCAAAAGGAAATTGGCTTTTCGGTTGTCATGGTCACACATAACTCGAACATCGCAGAGATGGCTAATACAGTTGTAAAAATGAACAGTGGTAAAATCACAGAAACATATCTCAATGAGATCCGAAAAAATGCCCACGAGATTGGATGGTGATGACATGATAATCCGACCTAAAGATGTCATTAAATTATTGGGTATTGTCATAATGTGTGCCTGCGCCGTTTTGGTGTGCACCTTATTTTTGAACTCCAACATCGACATGGAGCGAATCAAAGATCAAATTACGGATCCGGAAATAATGATGATTTATGATTTGACGGTATCCTCCAGCAACTTGACTTGTGCCGTTACCAGCGGGGCGCTTGGGTTGACCACGGCGGTTATGCTGCTGTTCTATGTCAAGCATTATATCGACACGCACAAGCCTGAGCTTGGTATTTTAAAAGCATTGGGATACTCAAACTGGAAAATTGCGAAAGGATTTTGGGTATTTGGACTGAGTGTTCTTACAGGAACCGCTATTGGTTTCGGTCTTGCATTCGCTCTTATGCCTATGTTTTACCGAGAGCAAGTAAATGACGGTATTATGCCTGATGTGTCGATTCATTTCAATCCGATTTTACTTGTGTATTTGGTTATCCTGCCTGCGTTCGTGTTTTCTTTAATGGCAGTACTATATAGTTATCGTAAGTTGAAACGTCCGGCGCTGGAACTTATTAGAGGAAGCAATAAAGCTAAAATCCGAAAAACAAAGACCACAGGCAAGACTAAAACAGATGTGCTCTTTTTACGGGAATTAGAACAAAGCACCTTACGAAGCCGGTTTTCATTGGTGTTCTTTGTCTGGTTTGCTGCCTTTTGCTATGCCGCCACAGTTGTCATGTCCTTTAGCATCTCTGAAATCGGCGCCAGCGATATGATGGCGGTTATGATGGCTGGGATCGGGGTTGTTTTGGCAGTCACTACGTTGTTTCTCGCCGTGACAACGGTAATAAAAGGAAACGCAAAAACCATTGCTATGCTGCGCATATTCGGCTACTCCGACCGCGAATGCAGCGGTGCAATATTGAGCGGCTACCGACCGGTGACATATATAGGCTTCGCTCTCGGAACGGCATATCAGCATGGTTTAATGAAATTGATGATGTTTCTGTTTTTTGATAACAGTGTACTGGGACTGCCAGAATATCGTTTTGACATGCAGGCGTTTATCGTTGCGTTAGTTTCGTTTGTGGTGATATATGAGCTGTTCATGCTGGTTTACGCCAGGAGGATAAAGCGGGTATCGCTTAAGGAAGTTATGATGGAAGAATGAAATAACGTAAAGCGAAGTTTCCTGTTGCGTTCTGTTGCGAATCTTAAGTATACGGTGGAAATTGTTTAAAGAAAGTGTTATACTGTCAGAAACTGGAATATTTTTACAAAGGGCCCCAAAGTCTCTGTTTTAGGGAATAGAATTATGAGCTATTTGAAAACAATGATCCGATAACGGTTTCATGCCAATTAAGGTTCACGAAAAAGATCTTTATCGTTCATTGATTTTAAAGGGAGTTATTATTTATTATGAAAAAAAATGTTGTTATTAATGCATAAAGAACGGGAGGAAATTTTATGGACTTACTGGAAGCAATGGAAGTGAGACACTCTGTTCGGAGTTATACCGATCAAAAAATTGAAGGCGAAGTATTGAATGAACTGCGCAGGACCATTGGTGAGTGTAACAGTGACAGCGGACTAAATATCCAGCTTTGCCTGAATGAGCCGAACGCCTTTAGCGGAATGATGGCGCGGTACGGCAAGTTTAATAATGTAAAAAACTACATTGCTCTTGTAGGAAAAAAGGGCGATGGTCTGGATGAGAAATGTGGGTATTATGGCGAGAAGATTGTACTGAAAGCGCAGCAGCTCGGGCTCAATACCTGCTGGGTTGCCATGACATTTAGCAAAGGGAAGAGTAAAAATGTCATTACCATAAATCCGGGTGAAAAGCTGTTGATGGTCATTGCAGTTGGCTATGGGAAGACCTCCGGCATTTCTCACAAAGTAAGGCCTATCCAAGAATTGTGCGGCGCAGACGGAACAATGCCGGACTGGTTCCGCCAGGGTGTGGAAGCCGCACAGCTTGCGCCAACAGCCATGAATCAGCAGAAATTCTTCTTTGAATTGGACGAAGATAAAGTAAAGGCATCTGCGGGTTCTGGATTTTACACGAAAGTTGATCTCGGTATCGTAACATATCATTTTGAGGTAGGCGCTGGCGAAAAAGAATGGAAATGGGCAAAATAGCGGCTATATTGAGAAATTTTCAAAATCGATGAAAGGCTTGGATGATAAATGCATGTTATAAAGGTCGAAGATAGTGACAAGTTAAATTATAAAGAATTAATTCTCCTTGCAGATGAGCAAATGGATATGATAGAAAAATATTTGTACCGTGGTGAAATGTTCATTTTATGTGATGATGATGTTAAGTCGGTTTGTATTGTTACACAAGAGCAATCTGGTGTTTTTGAAATTAAGAATATTGCGACTGACCCTAAATACCAGCGAAAAGGATACGGCGAGTATTTAATTTCGTTCATTATCAATCACTATAAACAGTTTGGTCGTATGTTATATGTTGGCACAGGTAATAGCCCAGGAATACTTTATTTTTATGAAAGATGTGGTTTTGTTAAATCGCATATTATAAAGAATTTTTTTATAGATAATTATGACCATCCAATGTACGAAAATAGGGAAAAATTGGTTGATATGATTTATTTAAAAAGAGAATTATCCTAATATATTTTTATCCGGGTTCAGGTGTCATAGCAAATCTGTAGATAATTATAAAAACTATGAAATGATGTTTAACGAGGGAGAAAAATGAATACATTTATTATTAAGGAATATAATGCGTCGATTCCCGAAGGTACGGCGGTGCTCGACTTATCGCAAATTGAACTGAAACATTGTTTGGGTTGTTGGTCATGTTGGTGGACTACGCCTGGAAAATGTGTGCATAAGGATCTAGATGAGTTTTACTGCCAATATTTAGCGGCGGATAAGGTTTATTTTTACTGCAATGTTTCACAAGGGTTTGTTACATCTAATATGAAAGCATTGATAGACAGAATGATAGTGTTTGTGTTGCCTTATATTTCATGGGATAAAGGCGAATCATGCCACGAACCTCGCTATGCCAAATACCCTTCGGTTGACATTATCTACAATGGAGAATTTCTGCCAGGTGAGGAGGCTTGTTGTTAGGCGAGCAGATCCTGTCAGTGAAAAATCTGGCAGCACTGGTATTGGTAAGCATCGGTATCTTTATTGTAAATAGTAAGACGGAGGAAAGCGCATCGGGGCAATTGTCCATCTCGGTAGGCGGTGAGTAAATATGAACTTGCTTATTAGTAGAGTTATTTGCTCGTCTGTTCAGTCATAATCCCCCAACGAAAACCAAATTTATCAACTAACGAAACAAAACACGAACTGTAAGTAGTGCTTTGTAAGGGATAAATTATTGTACATCCATCCTTCATGATTTCATAAGCTTTTTTAACTTCATCTGCACTGTTTAAAGTTACAGTTAAGAATAATGATGTACTTTTTGTCAAATGGTCGGACTCTACAATATCTGAAAGCATTATGCGTTGTTGACCAATATATATTTCTGCATGATATACATATTTCTTCTGTTCGTCAGTTAATGGGAAATCAAAATCTCGTTTATCTGCATCAGTATAACGTAAAATAAAATCAATTTTCGCTTTAAAAGCTTTTTCATACAGTTTGATAGCTTCTTCACATTGACCATGTAAATTAAAAGTTGGTGTTATAATAGCCATTAATTTCACTCCTCCGCTAATATTAATTTAGCCTATGTCTGATTTGTTGTATATCATTTTCCGATAAATTATCACACCTAAGTTTTGCTGTCATGTTTTGCGAAGATGTGCACTTCCATTTTTTTATTATAACTGATTATATTGTTATTATCAACTTGTACAAAGTGAATAGCAACTTTTGCCTAATGTCTCAAATACGTAGACAAAGTGAGGATCATTTTCAAAATGCTAGATTCATACCGTCTATATGTTAAACTAAGAGCATATCTGAACTAGGAAGGTGTTTTTGATGACAGACGATGAAGTGACTGAACACGGTACAAGGAGGATATTAAAAACCTTGACGGGTATGCTAAAACCCGCTCCACTGCTTATCCGGGCGTAAAGTTTGAGGATATCTGCGCCGAGGTTATGGGAAAAACGCAGGCGCAGCTTCATTTCTGTATCAAATATAGTCCGGCTACACAAATAACGACACCAATGATATTTTTTACTGAAATATTTTCCTTAAACAAGGCAATCCCAATGGGTACTAACAAAATAGTAACAAATGAGTTTGAAAAAATGGCGGCAACGGAGATATTCCAACCAGACCTATAAGCCAATAGAAATCCTAATTCTAATCCGATTAATGCTATACCTAATATGAAACTGCTCCAGTTAATATGTTTGAAAGAAAGTATAATCCCTTCATTGGAAGGAAAAAGAGGGTATAATAAGAATGAACCTAACAAAGCAGTTGCATAGGTAATTATCAGAGAGGACACCGGATTCAAAGCCTCTGGAATATTTTTCTGTGATATATGATAAAAAATATTAGCTAAAATTGTTAAGAACATTGAAAAAATGAACATTATACACCTCTTGATTTATTTTAGGTTGCTAATAGCATACATCTTCCATTTGAACCTTTTCCATAAAATCATTATAATACATACAGGTAAAATTTTGAATAGCTTTTTTGTCTTTTTTTGTGTTATATAGCTCAATTGCCTTGTAGAGCCTGACTGCGATCCCATCCGTTATACCGTGACTGTGCCGTCTAATTATGAGGTCAAACGGCTGAAAGATGAGAATGGGGGAGTTATGCCAGATTGTATTTCAAGGGAATAATTATATTTGCATTACAAGACCTCGCCGCTTTGGGAAAACGGTCATGGCGAATATGATCGGTTCATTTTTTGCCAAGGGTGTTGATAGCCGCAAAGTTTTTGAACAATTAGCTTTTCCGCTTTTCTATTTCCTACGTTACATAGCCGTTTCTGTCCAATCCCGGACAGCTAAGGGAACCGCTATTGTTGAACAGTTGATAAGCAAAACGGATGTCCCGCAGGGTCAAGCATTACTGTAGAAGTGTCATAATATTGTGTTTCTGATTTTTGAGCTCCACATTTCAAAGCATGTTCCTCGGCTTCTTGTAGATTATCGACTTTGAAGTCTATATGAGACATTTGTTGTTGCTTTCCATTTTCCCAAGGCCATACTGGCGGTACATAATGATCTACTGTCTGAAAGACTAACAATAATCTCTGCGGGGTGCGAATACCTGCCCATTCATCACTTGATATTTCCTTTTCCCGACTCATTGTGGCTGCAGCCTACTCCCATATAATTAAACATGAGGTAATCAATCCTACATACACCGGGCATAAGGCTCATAACGTCAAATTTTTCATAGAGCTTTTTCATTCCACATTCATAAAAATTAAGCTCAAAGGTGTTGCAATCAATTTCTATATAGCGGATTTTATAGTCAAAAGGATGTAATTTATTATCATTTCCGAGCTTTTCAAAAACAGGAGCTTTTTTTCTCCATCCATTCAGATAGGGTTTTGCGGCTATTCTCATGAGTGGGCGCGGCACAAGGTGTAAAAAACTTTCGGTAAGATACCAAATTTCTTTTTTTGCTTCTTCCACGTCAACATCGCTGACCTCTAATGCCTTGTACCATGCAATATAGCAAACGCCGAATTTATAGTTAAAACTAAAAAGACTGTTCCCAATATCAGGTACATTGGGCAATATTTCTTTTAAAATGCGCTTAGAGCTTCGAAAAAATGATTTATAAAAGCTCTTGCCCTTTTCTTTTATGATTCGGGATTTAGAAGCCATCATTGTTAGAATAAGAATCTGTCCGCAATTCATAATTACCACCCTCAACAGTAGATTAAGATTATTGTCATCCGCTTTCTTATGTGCTGCCCGAGCATTGGCACTATCCCCAGTCCAAACACAACGTATGTACTAAGAAAGCCAGATTATTCAGCCCCGTTTTCCTCCGTAACCCCATATTGCGGAATAGCCTTTCTGATATTGGGGCAAGCCTCTTCCGGCTGGTCCTGCGCCTATTATGATGACATCATACATGAATTTTGTACTTCTACGCTACGTTTTCGTGTATGTTCGTCGTTGCACACATCTTTAACAGTTTTATATAGTTGTCTGCCGCTGCTTGGGAACGAACGTACCCTTTTCCCGATTTCAAGTTCTACGATCCGCTTGGCATTTGATATTTGGTCGTTGATGAACGGCATTGCGACCATCGGTACCCCAAAGCTCATTGACTCATTCACACTGTTCATTCCGCAATGTGTCAGAAAAACATCAGCATGCTGCAATACTTCAATCTGCGGCACAAACGAATAAGCATAAATATTATCCGGTATTTTACCAAGAGTCTCAGGTCGTACCCTGCCCGTATTGAGAATGAGCGACATCTCCTTGCCTCCAAAAGCACGGATGCATTCTTTGCAAAATCCTTTGTTACTGATAATGTTCCCCAAAGAGATATATACAATTGGCGGTTTCATCTACGAGGCGGTCCATACCACACAGGTTTTCAAACACCGCCGTTTTATCGTCGGCGTTGGCAAGCTGGTAATTGACGTCCTTAAACTTAATGCATTTTGACCATGTTTTCCCATCAAGCCTGCATAGCCCGTCCGGGTGCATTGGTACTTTTTCTTGACATAGTACCATTCCGACCAAACCGCTTTAGAGGTATCCGGCGACGGCGAACGGTTCCGGCAGTATCTTGATGTGCAAAGCACTTTTGGCCGATATTCGGCGGTCAATGCCCTCTTGATTCTGGCACAGAAGCCGGAAGCGGCAAGGCTTGGCAGCTTTGATTACTGGAAAAGTCAAAATGGTTTTGTTAAACCCGGACAAAGCGGCATTTCCATTCTGGAGCCGCTCAAGGAATATGAACGCGAGGACGGCAGCACAGCCGTAGGCTACAACGTCAAAAAGGTGTTTGATATTTCGCAGATAGATGCACGGGAGTTAAATATAGATGTAAACGGAGCTGTCCGAACAATTCAGCAACATCCAAAACTGGTCGGATATGTACGACACCTGCGATATGGAAACTAAGAAGATGATTTTGTCGCAGATTTTCAATACCGTCCAGGTCAGACGGGATTATGAGGTCGAGATTGACCTTACGGCTACCTGTGAGCAGTTGGGAATCGTGCTAGGCGAATTCAGCAGTGATGAAGCAGTGACCTCCGGGAGCAGGTTGGCGTGAGGACATGGGAAAACCCGCTATCCTATGCGGTTAACGGGTTCATAGTGGAGATAATGGGACTCGAACCCACGGCCTCTTGAATGCCATTCAAGAAAAAAAGTGGGTTCAAAGCCTTATGAATAAAGGGCTATAGTTTTTTACTGACTTGCACATGACTTGCATTATTTATGTACTCATTTACTTTATTCATTGATCTGAGCTTATGCCGATTGTCTAAATGAGTATATATTTGTAGGGTGGTTTTGATGTCTGAATGACCAAGCTGCTCTTTTGCGGTTAATACATCGACGCCTGCCATGTAAAGTATCGATGCAAACGTGTGTCTTAGCCAGTGCGGCGTAAAATGTGGGATCACAAATGGGATTCCTTTAGGGTCGAATTTGCTTTTGGGCCTATTTGCAAATGCTCCGTATTTTATATTCAGGTCACAAAGGTAGCTATCCCACATGCGCTTCCATGACGATCCGGTATGCATCCCACCGTTGTTGGAATTGGCGCACACATAAATGCCCTCATGCTTTTCGCAGACAAGATAGTCCACAAGAATTTGGGGAATACTTACCGCTCTCATTCCCGATTTCGTCTTGGCGGATCCTTTCACTTCAAAGTTCCCATTGATACACTCACTGGACTTGTTGACGGTTATCGTCTTGTTTTTTAAGTCGACATCATGCCACGTCAGGGGTATTAATTCGCCCCGCCTTAGCCCGGCGTACATCATTATCATTGCAGCCCGTTGAGCCCTATGAGGAGTATCCGCAATCCATTGCTGCTCTTCGGATGTCAGGGCGCGCCTTTGCCCTGCGGGTGAGGAGCTTGGCAGTTTGACAGCGGCGGCAGGGTCGTATTCCAGAACACGATTTTCAATTGCAAGCCGGAAGACCTGTGACGCAGTGATTTTAATAACTCTTAGGGTTTGCTTTGATGATGGTTTGCCCGTGTTAGGGTTGTGTTTTGACAAATCAGTAATAATTTCCTGCAAGTCGATCGTTCTGATCTTAGATATCGGCACGACTCCGACATGGGAATTCAAATGGTTGAGGGCTGACTTGTACGACACGGCTTGCCCATGAGATACTTCGGTTTCTTTTATATTAAGCCAACGCTCGGACCATGTACTGAACGTGTCGTTATTAGAGGTGATGTCGATGCCTTTTCTAAGTAAAAGTTTCAGCTCATCTGCCTTGGCATCAGCCTCTTTCTGCGTCTTCCCATACACGGTCTTGTATTTGCGCTTGCCTTCCGGAGACCTGCCAATATACACCTGCACGGCTATGCGGCCATCGTTCCTCTTCTTGTTGCTTTTCCTAGGCATAATATCATTCCTTTCCCTTTTTAAAGTTAGTTATGGTCAATTGAATTTAAAATGCGCCTATTGCAGAACGGGCGCAGGAATGATATAATATGCATGAGTTGCGGTATTATATCAGGGCGCCTGTCCTGACGATAGTATCTATGCGAAGCCGTTCCTGTTTGCGCCAGGGGCGGCTTTGTTATTTGGATTTCAAAAATTTTTCCCACGTCATAGGAAAATCCAGATGTTTTAAAGAAATGTCTTCTGCATACTGAGCAATCAAATGCTTTAACGGTATGAAAAAATTATCATTCCAGGAACTTGTTTTTGGGTACAGCAGCCTAAGCATCACGAGTTGTGCAAATACCCGGCGCCCAGCGACGTAGCTTATATCAGGTGGGATTTTGGGGGTTGCGGAGAATGGCCAGTAGTATATTCGTGAGTAATGAGCGCATTTATTCCTAAGGTCCGTAAGGCAGCGCAGCCAACTCTCTACATACAGCGGCGTCGTACCGTACAATTTTGTGGCGAGCATCTTCTTATCGCGCGTTATCATATCACGATAGAAGTATGATAACATGCCCATTGAAAAATATTCAATTATAACCCATAATGGAAAATTCCCCTGATATTTATTTTTATGGTGCTTCACGACTAACGAGAGCCTATTTTCCTCAACACAGGCATGCACGTGCTTTATGAACAACGCATGATCATGAGTGCTATTGAATGACTTGGCATCCAAATACCCGGTCGCGCCGTATGCATGAGCGTGATGATAGGCAAGCTGTGTCCGTAAGTAAAATTCTACTTCTTCAATGGCTCCGAACACAAGGGAGCGTAACTTTTGGTCGAACTCATATATACGCTGTACTCGCTCAAAAGGGACGCCTTTAAAATACTCGCCTGTCCTTAAATCCAAAAAAGGCAGGTAGTAGGCGGACAGACGATAATAGTTTGCATTATGTAAAAAATTTATACAACGTTCCTCATCATTGATCACGAATCCTTTTTCTTTTATAAGATACATCTGCTCTTCAAATGTCTTAGGCTCTTTAGGTTCCATATGCTCCCTCATTTAAAGTGAAAAGTCCGCCCTTGGGACACATCGTGGAGAGGTGTGGGCGGTTCTGTTACTATTATTCTATACCAAACCGCCGTGAATGTCAATGTTAAAACCAAAATTGTGTATAACTTTGTGGATAATATGTGGATAAGCCATCATTGCAGTATCTATGTGAAGCCCTCGTGTTGGTAGCGCAGGGGATTTATTTTTCTGCTATTTTACTTTAAATCTGTGACCGCAGTCCCCACAGAAGCATTCATACTTGCCTTTCTTTCCAGCGAATCCTGCAAGCACCCCGATTCCAGAGGTTAATAATGCACCTCCGACTGCCTTGCCGATAGAAAAGCCTTTGCGGTTATTTCCCATAACTTGAATATTGTGGCTTTTGCATTTTGGGCATTTCATTTTTGCCATATCATTTTTCCCCCTAACAATACTTAGATTTCAAATCATTTTTACAACGCCCAGGTTCGGGATGAAATACACTGCATAGTGGTCGATGACCGTGCATGTCCCGTATCTGCTCTTATATGCCTCCAGGGCGTCATCCAAGAACTTCTCCGTCACGTCCAGATGCCCGGCAATCTCATATCGATTGCGGCAGCCGGCGTTGAAGGCAGCCACTATGCCCATCAGCCCGATCTGGCTGTCGTATGCCCACATCCGCGCCCTCAGTTCCTGCTTGCGGTTCCTCACGTCCTGCATGTCGATGATGTCGCCGGCGGAGGTGTGGTAGTGACCGAGCTCCTCGGCGAGGACGCAGGCTTTCTCCACGGTGGTGGGGATGTCTTTCCTGATGGCGATCCTGTTGCCGCGGATCCGGCCGTCATTATTCACAAGAGCTTTCTCCCTAACAATCAGATTTTCTTTATCTGATTCTATTAATAGATCTTCATAAGTCAATAAAATCACCTCCATTCGTCGTCGTCATTCATGATATCGTCATCGTGCTTTTCCATTTCGTCGGTTGTCTCTGCGTCGGTACGCTTGTGGGCGGCGTTGAGCAGATGCTGAACTAGTCTTTCTTTTTCAAGCCGCTCTTCCTTTATCTGCTCTTCTTTTAGTGATAATATTTCGGAATCAATAGAGGCTTTAGTATAACTATCAATACGTAATTTCAGAGAATCAAGAGTATCATGTTTTAATCGAACAAGGATATCATCTACACGTATAAATGGCTTATGCTCGGGATCATCTCTATGTATATGATATCCAAGACTATCAATATAGGTTAAAAATGCTTGTTTAGAATCTACCAATAACGACTTAGTGCCCCGCTCCATGGGAACATCTAATCCCATTAACCAAGCTTCGTTAACATCAAGAACTTCTGCAATTATATAAAGTCGATTTGATTTTGGCTCTGTGTATCCTGACATATAATGACTAATGGTAGATTTAGAAATATTACACTTTTCTGCTAATTCTACAGGTCTCATATTCTTTGCAGACATTGCCTGATTCAACCTCTTTTTAAAACTCTCTATTGGTTCAATCATGTTTTCATCACCTCTTGACGTATTATATCAAAATTGAAACTAAATTACAATAGATTTTATTAAAAAAGTTTAAAAAATGAAAATTCAATATTGACAACAATTCTAGGGGATGTTATTATCTAATTAGTTTCAAAAGTGAAACACAAAAGAAAGGAGGGAGGAAAGTGTCAAATGGAGTTATGTTTGATTATAGCAAGCTGCGTGGAAGGATTGTAGAAAAATATGGAACACAAGGGTGTTTTGCAAGTGCTAATAATATGTCGGATAGGTCAATGTCTTTAAAGCTCAATAATGGGATAGGCCTTTCCCAAAAAGAAATTATTGAGTGGTGTAGGTTGTTAGATATTGGCATTGATGAAATACCAATATATTTTTTTATGATAAAAGTTTAAAAAATGAAACTAAATAAATGTGATGAAGCAAAGGAGGGTAAAATGACGAAGTATTGGTTTGCTTTGTTGGTTATGGGATATACAGGGAAAAAGGCTATGAAGTTTAAAATTGCTTACATAAATCGCTTCAACCGAATGGAAGAGTTTATAAAATCTCTGCTTACAACAAAGATGGAATTTCCCGCATTTACAGAAGCTGTTTTATTGGCGAACGAAGAGCCTAAACACTACCACTTTTGGGGTTGAGACAACTATTGCCGAACCTTATGAAGATGTTGAAGTGACAATCAACGGTCCAGCAATAGTGCTCGTTGTCATTGATTAGTAAACATGGCAGTAATCGTAAGAGCTATACGCAACAGAAATAAAATGTGGAAAGGGAGGCATTATCATGAAGCAAAGACCCATCACAAATTGGGATGACGTTCCGGTCATCATGGATCCAGTGTACGCCGCCAGACTGCTCGGGCTAACGCCGACAAGGGTCAGGGAGATGTGCAGGAATAGTGAAATACCATGCACCAGGTTCGGCAAGCTCTGGCGAATCTGCAAGGGGGACTTACAGAGCTTTATGGAGGGCAAGGCCGTTGAGAAAGTTTCTTGACTTTATCCAAGCAACCCTGATACTTGGGGTGCCGGCGATCTATGCGGCCTACAGCGCGGGGCATGTGTCCCCAGAGATGTGCTGCATCATCATGTGCCTGCTCTGGCTGGGGGCCTTAGCGGCGCAGGCGGCAAAATACAAAATAAGAATTGGAAGGAGGAGGCGCAATGTTGGCGATCGAAGATATCAAAGGAACAGCAGCGGACGATATGCGCAAGCAGAACGAGGCCAAGAAGAATGAGCTGATCAGGCTGTGCGAATTGGTGGACAGCGATGGGCTCTCAGCAAGCTATGGCTATTTCGGGAGGCACAGGGACTTTGAGGTGCGGATACTAAGACGGGTTAAAAATGGGGACATGCATCCGGATTGCGAGCGCTTATTGCATATAGGGTTCCGGTTGGGCGAGGATTTCAGCCAAAGGGATTACGAGAGATGCATAAAGGCGCTGACGGCACTCATAGAAAAGGAACCCCTCATCGAAGCGGCGATTTCAAGGGGTCCAGGAAACTAAAAAATAATAATTATGTGCCCATTGTAGCACAGGAAGGGGGCCATGCAATGGCTTATTTCCATGCCTGCCCCCGCTGCGGGGCAAGCCTCGACCTAGGGGAGAGGCGCGACTGCCAAGAAAGTGGGGATGAGGATAGTGGCGGATATCAGCTATACGATAATAGAGACATTGGCGCTGCTCCCAGCGGACCCGGGAAAGAGATACCACAAGGAGCTCAACCTGGTCTCGTGGGGAGGCAGGCAGCCCGTATATGACTTAAGGGGCTGGAATGACGGCCGGTCGGAGATGACGAAGGGAACAACCCTCACCAAGGAGGAACTTATACAACTCAAAGAAAAATTAGGAGGAATCGAATTATGACAATTAACGTGACATTTGAATCAATTGAGGAGATGAAAGGCTTCGCAGCCATGATGGCGGGAGTGGGAAAAGAAAGCCGGCAGCCTGTCACGGCACGACCTGAATCACAGAATACGGCGTCCGTACAGCCTGCCACCACCCCTCCGGTTGAAATCCAGGCACAGCCAATACAGCCGGCAGCCCAAGCCGCTCCCCCCGCAGCCAATCCGGTAGCAGGGGCTATGGCTACAGTGCCAACGGCCACAGCCACATATGCGCTTGATGACCTGGCAAGGGCGGCCATGACGCTGATGGACTCCGGGAAACAAGCAGAGCTGCAGCAGCTGCTGGCCGGGTATGGCGTGGAGGCCCTGCCGATGCTGCCGCAGAGCCAGTACGGTGCTTTTGCAACTGGGCTCCGGGGACTGGGGGCGCAGATATAATGGGGCATGAGGAGAGGGCGCATGCGCTGTTAAGCGCGTCAGGGGCGCACCGGTGGCTTAAATGCACGCCGAGCGCCGTCCTGGAGCGGCAGTTCCCGGATGCCGCTTCTGACGCCGCCGCGGAAGGCACCCTGGCGCACGAGCTGGCGGAGATGAAGGTACGTAATTACTTTTACCCGGCGCAGGTCAGCAAGCGCAAGCTGACGATGAACACGAACAAGCTTAAGAAAAACGAGCTTTGGCAGGACGAGATGGCGGGTTATACGGATGATTATCTGGATTACATCAAGACGACCGCTCTGGGATTCAAATCCATACCTTATGTAGCAGTTGAAAAAAGAGTGGATTTTAGTGCCTATGTAGCGGAAGGCTTTGGAACCGCCGACTGCATCTTAATATTCGGCAATACGATTTATGTCATTGACTTTAAGTATGGGAAGAGTCCGGACGGGAGGGTTTCGGCAGAGGAAAACCCACAGATGATGTTATACGCTCTGGGCGCCTATGAGGCCTACAAGATTCTCTATCCAATTACGGAGGTCAGGCTGGCCATCGTACAGCCAAGGCTCTCGGACGGCATATCCGAGTGGGACTGCACCATGGACAGGCTTTTGGCGTTTGGCGATTATGTCAAAGCACGCGCCGCGCTTGCCATTGATGGCAAGGGGGATTATGCGCCGGAGCTAAAAACCTGCAAATGGTGCCGGGCGCGAGGGCATTGCCGGGCAAGGGCAGACGAAAATGTAAAGCTTGCGTTTCATATCGGGGAAAAACCGCCGCTCATCACCAACGAAGAGATGGGCCGATACCTGGTGGAGGGCGAGGATGTCGCTAAATGGCTTAAGGATTTACAAGATCTTGCACTGGCACAGTGCCTGGCAGGGAAAGAGGTTCCGGGTTGGAAAGCGGTCGAAGGCCGGGGTTGCAGGGAATGGACAGATATGGACGCTGCCTTTGCCAATCTGGAACGAACCGGAATGGTTGACGAGGCCGTGTTGTGGGAACGCAAACCGCTGACCCTGGCACAAGTAGAAAAGATTGTCGGAAAGAAAGACTTTGCAGGGTGTGTCGGTGAATATGTGATCAAGGCTCCAGGGAAGCCGACGCTGGCCAGGGAACAGGATAAAAGGCCGGCAATTACAAACAAGGTAAGTGCTACAGAAGCCTTTAAGGAGGTCGTTGGGTGAGCCTTTTCAAAGATGAAATTGATTATTATGAACAAGAAAAAATGTTAGAGAGAATGGGGAGCGATCATATGAATGATTTAACAAACGTAACCACAGGAGAAGCAAGATTAAGCTACGTACATCTATTTAAACCGTACGCGTTTCAGCCAGGGCAGGAAGAAAAATTCAGCTGCACGGCACTGATACCAAAGTCAGATACCGCAACAATGGAGCGGATCAGTGCAGCGATCGAAGCGGCGAAGGCAAAAGGCGTATCCGATAAATGGGGGGGCATACAGCCGCCAATGATACCGACACCGGTTTATGACGGTGACGGGACACGGCCATCCGACGGTATGCCGTTCGGAGCAGAGTGCAAAGGCCACTGGGTATTTACGGCCAGTGCAAAGGCTGATTATCCGCCGGAAGTCGTTGACGAGAGGGGGAACCCCATCATTAATCAGTCACAGGTGTACAGCGGCATTTATGCCCGTGTGAATGTGTCATTTTATCCATATGCCTTTGGCGGGAAGAAAGGCATCGGCTGCGGGCTAGGCCCCGTCATGAAAACAAGGGACGGTGAATCCTTAGGCGGCAGCGCCCCAACAGCAGCACAGGCATTCGGAGCCCCACAGGGCCAGGCACAGACAAATCCGTACGTGGTACCGCAGCAGGCGGCAGCACAGATGCGGCCAAATCCGTATACCGCACCAACACCATCGCAGGCCGTTAATCCGGTGACTGGATTACCCATGTAATGTAAAGGGGATTTGTCCCCTTTATGTCAACCAGAAAGGCAGAAGCATATGAAACAACATCATTTATCCATTGACATTGAGACACGCAGCAGCGTGAATATAGGGAAAGCCGGCGCATACCGGTATGCACGGTCTGAAGACTTTGAAATATTACTTTTCGCCTGGCAGTGGGATGATGAAAAAATTGAAATCATAGATTTAGCGTGTGGGGAAACTATACCTGAGTGGATTGTGGCCGCACTGTCTAATCCAAATGCTATCAAGCATGCTTATAATGCTGCTTTTGAATGGTACTGCCTCAATCAGGCCGGATACAAGACACCGATAGAGCAATGGCGGTGTACCATGTTCCATGGATTGTACTGCGGCTATACGACCGGTTTGGCGGCCACGGGCAAGGCCATCGGTCTACCGCAGGATAAACAGAAGCTGACAACGGGCAGTGCCTTAATCCGGTACTTTTGCGTGCCGTGCAAGCCGACAAAGAAGAATGGCGGGCGTCAGTGGAATCTGCCGCACCATGATCCTGACAAATGGGTTTTATTTAAAGACTATTGTAAACAGGACGTCATGACCGAACGGGAAATATTAAAACGCCTGAGCCAGTTTCCCGTACCGAAAGATGAAGAGAAGCTTTGGCAGTCGGACATTAAAATGAATGCATTTGGTGTGAAGGTAGATAAGAACCTGATTGATGGCGCTTTATATATCAATGCGTTAAGTGAAGAAGCCTTGACTGGGGAGTCCGTGCAAATCACAGGCTTGGATAACCCAAACAGTGTCCAGCAGCTGACAGGCTGGCTGGAAGCACGGACAGGAGACGGAGTATCAAACCTGCAGAAGGCAACCGTAGAAGATATGTTGGATAAGGATTACCCGGCAGAAGTTAAGCGGATACTGACAATCCGGCAGCAGTTAGGAAAGACTTCAATCAAGAAATATCAAACCATGGCCGCATCCAGGTGCGATGATGGTCGCATCCGCGGGATCTCGCAGTTTTATGGCGCGAACCGGACCGGGAGATGGGCGGGGCGTTTGGTACAGATGCAGAACCTGCCGAAGAACTACATGAAGACGTTGGATATTGCCAGGGCGCTTGCCGAAGACAAGAATTACGCAGGCTTAAAGCTGATATATGGGGATGTGCCTGATACGCTCTCTCAGCTGATACGAACAGCCTTTATCCCTTCAACCGGGAATAAGTTCATCGTGGCCGACTTCGCTGCCATTGAAGCCCGGGTAATCGCCTGGCTGGCAGGCGAGCAGTGGGTCAATGAGGTATTCGCATCACACGGAAAAATCTATGAGGCAACCGCGGCACAGATGTTCCACGTGCCGATTGAAAAGATTGTCAAAGGGAATCCGGAGCATGAACTCCGACAAAAGGGTAAAGTGGCCACGCTTGCCCTGGGCTATCAGGGCTCTGTGGCGGCATTAAAAGCCATGGGCGCTTTGAAAATGGGCCTGTCGGAGGAAGAACTGCCGGATATCGTTCACCGATGGCGGCAGGCCAACAGGCGGATTGTCGACCTTTGGTATGCAATTGAACAGACAGCCTTAACGGTGATGCAGACCGCGCAGCCGGCAGTCATCTACGGGTTAATATTTGCCCTTGAAGGGGACTTGATTTACGGGCAGTTATTTCTTACGGTGCGGCTGCCATCCGGCAGGAAACTTTATTATCCTAAACCTTTTTTAAAGGAGAATCAGTTCGGAAAGATGGCAGTCCACTATTATACCGTTGGACAGAACACAAGGAAGTGGGAAGTGACCTCCACCTATGGTGGGAAGATGGTTGAGAACATTGTGCAGGCCATCGCCCGGGACTGCCTGGCCGTCACCTTGGCGAGAGTCGAGGCGCTGGGGCTGCAGACGGTGTTCCACGTCCATGACGAGGTCGTTATTGATGCCCCGAGAAGTATCAGCGTTGATGATATCTGTGAATTGATGGCCGAGCCGATCGGCTGGGCTCCGGGATTGATTTTAAGGGGTGCAGGATTTGAATGTAGCTATTATATGAAAGATTAGGAGGGTTGTCCGGTGATAAACAACAGAAAATTAACCATCAGCACCGCCGGCAGCCGGAAGGCGACGCATTGGCCAAAGAGCGGTATCCTTTGGTCGGAGTTCACCGAAAGGCTAAAAAACCCCGTGCGGGGAACGGAATCATTAGATGCCTACCTCGCGCTGCCTAAGGCACGGCAGGACGAATTGAAGGACGTTGGCGGCTTTGTCGGCGGTACGTTTACCGGTGACCGCAGGAAAGCATCTTATGTGGCAGGCAGGGACTTGATGACCCTTGATATGGATAACATACCTGCGGGGCAGACACAGGATATTTTAAAACGAGTGAGTGGCTTAGGGTGTGCCGCGGCCGTTTACAGTACGCGCAAACATGCGGAATATGCGCCACGATTAAGAGTCATCATACCGCTTGATAAAACCTGTACGGCAGACCAGTATGAGCCGGCGGCAAGGAAAGCGGCGGCGCTCATCGGGATTGAGTTTTGCGACCCGACGACGTTCGAGGCTTCCAGGCTGATGTATTGGCCAAGCTGCAGCAGTAACAGCGAATATATTTACGAGGTCTATGATAACCCGTTCTGCAGCCTGGACGGCCTGCTTAACCTGTACGGTGACTGGCAGGATGTGTCTGCCTGGCCGCAGGTACCGGGAACAGAGGCTGTCGAACGCAGGCGGCTGGCCAAGCAGGAGGACCCGACAGGCAAACGGGGGATTATCGGCGCATTCTGCCGGACATATAACGTCATAGATGCCATGGATAAATTTATACCGGGAATGTATGAAGCGACAGATATCCCGGGCAGATACACTTATACGGGCGGTTCTACCATGGGTGGTGCCATTGTCTATGACGGCAATTTGTTTCTATATTCCCATCACGCAACGGATCCGTGCTCCGGGCTTCTGGTCAACGCGTTTGACCTGATCCGGCTGCATATGTACGCCGACATGGACAAGGAAGCCAAGGAGGGAACACCGGCCAACAAGCTGCCGTCGTTCGTAGCCATGAGCCGTTTGGCCGCCGGGGACAAACCGGTGGCGGACTTGATTGCAAAAGAACGATTTGAACAGGCAAGACAAGCGTTTGCCACACAGGAGACTGAAAAAGATGAAACAGATTTAAGCTGGGTCGGCAGGCTCACGAGAGACGGCAACGGGAGGATAGAGAAGACCATCAACAATGCGGTCGTCGTATTGGAGAATGACCCTTTATTAAAAGGAAAGATCGTCACTGATGAATTTGCCAGCTGCGGCATGGCATTAGGCTCACTGCCGTGGAACGGCTGCATGGATAAACGCCGATGGGGAGATGCGGATGATGCAGGCTTCTACCGGTATATGGAGACATTTTACGGCATCACGGGGCGGGATAAGCTTGATAATGCTCTGCTGATCGTCAGCAGCCAGAATAAGATCAACGATGTAAAGAAGTATCTTAAAAGCCTTCAATGGGACGGCGCCAAACGCCTTGACACCCTGCTGCCCGATTACCTCGGCTCAGAGGACACCGCTTACACAAGGGCGGTTATCCGCAAATCATTGTGCGCAGCAGTAGGCAGAGCAGTCGTGGGCGGCATCAAATACGACTATATGCCCATCTTCACGGGCCCGCAGGGCATCGGCAAAAGCACGTTCTTATCCATATTGGGAAAGGATTGGTTCAGCGACAGCCTGTCAAGCTTTGAGGGGAAGGAGGCGGCGGAGCTGATACAAGGGACATGGATCAATGAAATCGGAGAGCTGACGGCCATGTCCAGGCAGGAGACAAATGCAGTCAAACAGTTTTTAAGTAAAATGAATGACATATACCGGGCAGCATATGGTCGCAGAACGAATAAATATCCGCGCCGGTGCGTGTTTTTTGGGACCAGCAACGACCATGAATTTTTGAAAGATGTCACGGGTAACCGCCGGTTCTGGCCGGTCGACGTGGGCCTGTATCCCGCAAGGAAGTCTGTCTGGGAAGATTTGCCGCAGGCGGTAGACCAGATATGGGCAGAAGCTTATCTTTATTGGTCTCTGGGTGAACAACTGTATCTTTCAAAAGAATTAGAGACAATGGCGGAGGAACAACAGGAAAGCCACAGGGAGGGCTCGGCAAAGGAAGGCGTGATCCATGATTTCCTTGAAAAACAGATACTGGCCAACTGGGAGCAGATACCGGTACAGAGCCGTAAGACGTTTCTGGCCGGGCAGATGAAACTGCCGGAAGGAGAGGTCCTCATGCCACGTGACAAGGTGTGTGCGGCTGAAATCTGGGTGGAATGCCTCGGCAGCGATTTGAAGTACATGAAGCGCATGGACAGCATAGAGATCAACAACATACTTGCCAGCATGAAAGGCTGGAGGCGCAACAAATCAGTCAGACGGTATGGCCCGTATGGCACGCAAAAAGGCTTTGAGAGGGCGTAAACAATCCCGAAAAAGCAATGCGGATTAGATGTTTACACAGTTTAGGGGGCGGTAAACTATGAAACCTAAAAAAATTGAAAGTTCACGCACTAGGTATTCACCTAAAACCGCTAAAATACTGATGAATATTAATAATGTAAACTAAGTAAACCAAATTTATATATAAAGGTATAAATAAATAATACTAGGTACACCTAATACTACCTAAATTACCTGATTAGGATGTGTCATATACGTGTGTAAGGAGTTTTATATTTTGGGTTTACGGTGAAGGGGCTGATGAAGCTGTTAGAACGAGAGATAGAAAAGGTTTTGGGCGATGAGATGAAGAAGCTGGGCGGCAGGGCCTATAAGTGGACAAGCCCCGGTAACGATGGTGTGCCGGACCGTATTGTCATCTTCCCGAACCGACGACCGATATTTGTGGAACTGAAGACCAGTACCGGGAAATTAACCCCCTTGCAGAAAGTACAGTGTAAGCGGCTGGTTGATTTGGGACAGAGAGTTGAAATTATTCACGGCATTGACGGCTTAAGCCAGTTTTTTCAGGTCGAAGGATACAAAGAGGTCGGCAAGGCTCTGGACTGTAAATACGATTTATGAAGGAGGTGATGCCCCGTGATATTTAGAGCGCACGGCTATCAGCAGCATTGTATCAACAAGATTGTTGAAATTAAAAAATTAGGCCTTTTTCTAGATATGGGTTAAGGCCTTGGGAAAACAGCAGTAGCATTAACGGCTGTCAGGGAATTGAAATATGACCGGTTCCAAGTCAGAAAAGTATTAATCATCGCCCCGAAGAAGGTTGCAGAAGGGACCTGGACCAGGGAAAAGGATAAATGGGAGCATACAAAAATACTCCGGGTTTCACAAGTGCTTGGCAGCCAGGCGAAAAGGATCCGGGCATTAAATACACCGGCAGATATTTATATCATTAACCGGGAAAACGTCGTATGGCTGGTAGACTATTACCGCAACGCCTGGCCGTTTGACATGGTCTTCGTAGATGAGTCCAGCAGCTTTAAAAGCCACAAGGCAAAACGATTTAAGGCACTGGCCGGCATGGGTGGGCACATCGAGCGCCTGGTGGAGCTGACCGGCACACCATCCCCCAATGGGTTGAATGACCTGTGGGCACAATTGTATCTGCTTGATGGCGGCGAACGTCTGGGGAAGAGGTACACGCATTTCCGGGAAAGGTACTTTGATCCGGGCGATCGCGGGAATAACGTCATCTACAACTACAAGGCAAAGCCTGGGAGCGAGGAGGGCATCCTTGAGAAGATATCGGATATCTGCATCAGCATGAAGGCGGAGGACTACCTGCAGCTGCCGGACGTCACCTATCATGAGATACCGGTCGTATTGGACCCGAAGGCACAGAAAGCGTACAATGACCTGGAGCGTGAAATGGTGCTGGAGCTGCATGACGAGGAAGCGGTCACGGTCACCAGTGCGGCGGCCTTAAGCAATAAGCTGCTGCAGCTGGGCAATGGCGCCGTTTACGACGAAAATAGAAATGTCCATGAAGTCCATGGCTGCAAGATCGAGGCTTTTACGGAATTAATAGAATCCCTGCAGGGGAAGCCAGCTTTGGTCTTTTATAATTACCAGCATGACCGTATCCGGATCTTGAAGGCTCTGGGGAAATCAGGCTTGAGGATCCGGGAGCTGAAAACGCCGCAGGATGAGGACGACTGGAACAGCCGCCAGGTGGATGTCCTATTGGCGCATCCGGCCAGCAGCGCCTACGGCCTGAACCTGCAGCAAGGCGGCAACCACGTCATCTGGTTCGGACTCACGTGGAATTATGAGCTGTATACGCAGGCAAATAAGAGGCTGCATAGGCAGGGGCAGGCGGAAAAGGTCATCATCCACCACCTGGTCTGCAGCGGCACGCGTGATGAAGACGTCATGGAAGCGCTGAAACGGAAGGATGATGTCCAGGGCTGGGTGATGGAGAGCCTTAAGGCGAGGATCCGGAAACACAAAGCAGGACAGGAGCAAATAAAGTGAGAAAGCTATTTTATTATATAAAAACACGGTTAAGATTTATTTACGGCAGGGACATACCCGCATTCGCGGGTATGCCAATATGGGCACCACCAGGAGCGGATGCGGCGGGCTCACGCCCACCTGCGACATCTGCTGGCATTGCCATAATTCAGGCAAGAGCGATAGGCGAAATGGAGGGAAAAGCAGATGCAGGCATATATTTGTGACCGGTGCGACCGGGTGATCAGGAAAGAGGATGATCTGTACGGGGTCAGCATCATGAAGATGGAGCAGGAGCCATGCGACAGGCTCCAGGAGGCAGGAAAGGTTGATTTCTGTGCGATGTGCGCGGGCAGCATCATTGATTATGTGTTACGGAGCCATGGCAAGGAGCCGGTGGGGGCCGTGGATAGCGGCTTGAGGGAGCCGGACCCAGATCCCGTGGGGGAGGCGGCGCCAGAGCAGGGTGACGAAAAACCAAGGCAGCGGATAGAGGTGGACATCGGCAAGGTGCTGGCGCTCAAGGCGGCGGGCTGGAAGGTGAAGGACATCGCCGGGGACATGGGCATAGGCGTGTCAACGGTGTACGCAGTCTTGAAGGCGAGGGATAAGGAGGCTGGGAATGGGATCAGGACGAGCATGGACAAGCGGGGAAGTAAATCACCTTGAGGAAAAGTGGGGCGCTGTTTCCGTTGGCTGTCTGGCGACGAAGCTTGGGAGGACAAGAAACGCAATCATCTTAAAAGCACAAAGATTATCATTAGGTCCCTTCCTGATGGGTGGCGAATATGTGACATTTTATCAGCTGCTATGTGCATTGGGTTATGAAAACAGCGGATATACCTATAAAATGAAATCCTGGGTCAAAAAACGGGGCTGCCCAGTCAGGACGAAACGGGTCAATCAGAACACATTCAAGATCATTTACATTGAGGATTTCTGGGGGTGGGCAGAGAAGAACCAGGCATTCCTTGACTTCTCAAGGTTTGAGGAGAACATGCTGGGCAAAGAGCCGGGTTGGGTCAAATCGAAGAGAAGGTCTGACATGGAGAGGAGCAGAAAATATAAAATAACTCCATGGATGGCAGAAGATGACGCAAGGTTAAGAAAATTGCTAAAGGAGCATAAATATAGCTATGCAGACCTGTCTGAAAGGCTCCAGCGGACATGTGGAGCTATCCAGAGAAGAATCCTTGATTTGGAATTAAAAGAACGCCCTGTCAAGGCGGACAGCCACAATCCTTGGACAGATGGGGATAAGGGATTATTAAAGCAGATGGTCCTAGACGGCAAGAGCTACGAGCATATGCAGGAGGCTATAGGGCGATCTGCCAAGGCGATCAGGGGGTACGTCGGAAGGGCGTACAAGACGGAAGTGCTGGATAAAGTCAGGGAGACAATCATTAAAGATGCAGGGAGGGAGAAGATGGAATGAGGATAGCTTACAGTGGGGGCGTGACCCTTGAGGTGGACATAACTGATGAAATGATAACGGATCATGCAGAATGTGGAAGGCTGGCGGCCTGCGGAGGCACAGGGAAAGCGTGTGATGGATGCAGTCTGGATATAGGTGTTGAGGGAGCGTCGTTGTGTGAGATGCCGGCCGTGACAGAAGAGATCCAGCGAATGGAATCCATGAAGGGAGGCAGGAAAATATGATGATTGCTGACATCGTGGCGGCGGTAAAGGCTGCCGCGAAGAAAATGGAAAAGGTTGACGACAACGTGTATCTGGTTGCCGGCTGTGAAGAGGCGACAGGGGGAGATCGAGCATGACATCGATACGGTTAAAGTGACCGGCATCCGGCTCGATGGAGATGCGACCAACGTGGTTTTTGAGTATAGAAGCGGTGACATCGATGAGGTGGAGCTGTCTGAGTTCGCAAGCAATGCGTATGCAACCGCAACGGCGGCGGCGCAGGAGATGGAAAGGAGGCGGTGAGCGATGAACAGATCAGACGAGCGGAAAATGACGGAGCTGCAGGAGCCCATGTGCGATGGGTGCTGCAGGCACCCGGGATCGTGCGGCAGCCAGGAGGAGCTTGACGGGCACTGCGACAGCTGCCGGATGGTCAAGCTGTGGAATTTTGTCAACAGGAAGGATGAAGGCATGCTGGATACAAAAGAATTTGTGGAAGTGGACAATGAGAAGTGCCATGAGGCCGACAATTGCATGGGAGCCAGAATGCATGGGGGAAGGTGTATTGCCGAGGCTGCGGCAATGTGCAGCCCTCCGTCAGCAAGAAGGGCATGACGGTCAATGAAGACTTTGAGCGGGCGGTGAGGGAGATGGAGGCCGGTCGCGGGCAAAAGGCATAAAAAGTGGGGGTGAGCGGGCTGGATAAGGATATTTTAGGGCAGTATTGCGATATGCAAGAGGAGATCAAGGACCTCAGGCACAGAATAGATGAAACTAAGCGGGAGCTGGACAGGGTGCAGCAGGAGGGCTATATTGTCGCGGATTCGGTGAAGGGGACAAGGAAAGACGGTATATTTGGCAATATTACTATAAAGGGGTTCCCATATCCTGAGTATGACAAGCTGAAGGATATGTATGAACAGAGAGTGGATAAACTCAAGGGAATGGAGCGGAGGCTGTTTGCGGTTATCCATGGGGTGGAGGATTATATTGAGTCTATTGAAGACAGCAAAACGAGACGCATCTTCTGGTACCGTTACATTGATGGATCAAGCTGGGGGCAGGTAGCCAAAAAAATGGGAAAGGGCTATTCAGCAGACGCATGCAGGAAGATGCAGGAAAGATATTTTGAAAAAAATTGAAAGTGTCCGTTCACGTCCGTTTTGTCCTGATATAATAGATAGTGAGAGTTCATGTTGAGTGGAGAGGGTTATGGGCCGCACCGTAATCCGTAAATGGTAAGCTTCTCCGCTCCGGGTTCCTCCGGGGCGAAAAGCATAAAGCTGGAACAAGCAGTGGAAAAGGCGCTTTGAAGGCGCCAGGTGCGAGGTTTTGAGGAGTCTGGGGAGCACATGCGGAGGATAAGAGAGATGGCAGCCATTACTTGGGTATTAGGCGGTGGCCGCCTTAGTATCACTTTAAGAATAGCACCCCCAATAATTATTTTTGAGGTGATGAGCATGGACAGCTTTATAAGCTGGATTGGCGGTAAAAAGCTGCTTAGAAAAAAGATTATGGGACTCTTCCCGGAAAACTTTGAAAGGTACATTGAAGTGTTCGGCGGCGCTGGCTGGGTTTTGTTTGCGAAAGATAAACACGCGGACATGGAAGTGTACAATGATGTAAATGGGGAACTCGTCAATTTATTCCGATGCGTGAAGCATCATCCGGAAGCATTGCAGAAAGAGCTTGAATACTCTTTGATATCAAGAGAGCAATTTTTTGAATGTAGGGATATCCCGGGGTCAACGGATATCCAGAGAGCTGCAAAGTTCTTTCTCTTGGTCAAGAACAGCTATGGAACCGATTTACGTTCCTTTGGCTGTCGGGGCAGGGATTTAGATAAAGCGATCGAGCGCTTGCCCGAAGTCAATAAGCGGTTGAGCAGAACCGTGATCGAAAACAAGGATTTTGAAAGCCTGATTAAGACTTACGACAGAGCCGAGGCATTGTTCTATTTGGACCCACCGTATTATGAGGCTGAAAAATATTATCCGGATAGGTTCAATCCAGATGATCACGCAAGATTGAGAAGTACTCTCGAGAATATCAAAGGGAGATTCATATTATCCTATAATGATTGTGATTATGTCCGGGAACTGTACAAAGCTTATGGGATTATCGAAGTGGAACGGCAGCATAACCTGCTTACAAGAAAACGGCCTGCAAGATATAAAGAGCTGATCATAAAGAATTACTAGACAAACATATGTTCTAATGCTATAATGAAGCAGGGTGCTGTTTTTAAAGGTTTTAGGAAGAAGGGCATCGGCTCAGGCTGATGCCTTTTACATGCAAATAGTGACGCAGGCACGCCTGAAACTTAGGGCGTGCCGCCTCCTTTCCGGCTTTCTGGTTTCTTTTTGTTGAAACATGCCTTGATATGGGATAAGATGGAAAGAAAGGTCATTAGGAGGATTAATACAGCATGGTTGATTTGTGCAGTAATATACTATCTACAAGCGCAGAGATATTAGGCGCAATAGGGACCATCTACGCAGTGTGGGGCATCTTAAAAATGAATTTTAAGGACATGAGGGAAACGATGACTGTCGGCTATATTAATAACAGGGGCAAAAAATATTTACCCGAAAAATATTATGCGATCGGCGGAACGGTATTTATTGTCCTGGCATCTGTTGTTGGCTTGATAGAAATATGGTGGGAGGGAATCAGCTTAAGATGGACGATTGCCGTCGTGCTTACTGCAGCCGCCATAGCTATATTTGTATTCTTTGCATTAAAAAGCAAACTAAAGAAAGCTGAAATCAGATATGATGAATATATGAAAAAGCATCCATAGAGGGTGCTTTTCTAATGCTAAAAAAGGCAGGTGATAAAATGGAAGTGGTCAAGATAACCGTCGACAGGCGCCCACCGGACTGCGCATGGTGCCCATTGACAAGGCCGCATACGAGGGGCTGCGGGAGGACGCAGACAAGCAGCTGCAATGGCGGGCTGAGCGTGGGCAAGGTGCCGGATGCCAGGTGCCGGCTGACGGAGGCTAAACAGGGATAAAAGAAGGGGGTGCGCCTGATGGCATTGACCAAAAAGCAGAGATTATTCGCGGAGGAATACCTGATAGACCTCAATGCCACGCAGGCGGCGATCAGGGCAGGGTATTCCCCGCATACCGCGAAAGACATTGGGTGTGAGAACTTAGCAAAACCCAACGTGCGCGCGCATATAGACAAAGCCATTGCCGAGAGGTCGAGGCGCACCGGCATCAATCAGGAGCGGGTCGTCATGGAGCTTGCCAAAATTGCCCTGGTAAACCCTAAGGACGTCATTGACTTTAAAAACGCCACGGTCTTAGGCCTTGCCGCAGATGAGGACCTTGCCGCGATCTCCTCCGTGAAGATAAAGGAATCCATCTATAAGGGAGGGAGCACGACGGAGCGGGAGATACGGATGTATGATAAGACAAAGGCGTTGGAATTGTTGGGCAAGCATCTTGGCATGTTCAAGGACCGGCTGGAGCTGACAGGAGCCCTTGAGACCGAAAAATCAAAACTGGACGCCCTGATCAAGCAGATGAGGGGTGGTTAGGTGAGTGGCGGACGCCTGCTCCTGTCTGACAAATACAAGGCATTCATCAGGTGCGACGCGCCCGTGGAGTTCCTGGAGGGGACCACGTTCGCCGGCAAGACAACCGTCGGCCTGTATAAATTCATGCTGAAGGTGGCCGGGAGCCCCAAAAGGATGCATGTCATCGCCGCCAAGGACACTGGGACGGCTGAGAAGAACATCATCAATAAGGACCTTGGGATCATAGATGATTTTGGCATCCTGTCCGAATATAACGGCAACGGCACGAAGGATGAGAAGATCCCGCATATCCTGTTCCATACCGCCAAAGGGGACAAGATCATCTATGTCCTTGGGTACGGAGACAAAAAGAAGTGGCAGAAAGCCCTCGGCGGGCAGTATGGCAGCCTGTATATAGACGAGATAAATACTGCCGACATGGATTTCATCAGGGAGGCGGCCATGAGATGCGATTACCTGATGGGGACGCTCAACCCTGATGACCCGAACCTGCCCGTGTATAAGGAGTTCATCAACTGCTCACGGCCGCTGCCGGAATGGGCGGGCGGGACGCCGAAAGAAATATTGGAGGAATTAAAAGAGGAGCCGAAGCCCGGATGGGTGCATTGGTTCTTTTCTTTTGAGCATAACCCAGGCCTGTCAAAAGAGAAGCTGGATCAGATCATGACCAATACCCCTAAGGGCACAAAAATCTGGAAAAACAAGATACAGGGGATCAGGGGCACGGCGACCGGCCTTATCTTCCCTAATTTTGACCGCAAGCGGCATGCAGTGCCGGCGAAATGGGTCAAGGAGCAGATAAGGTCAGGAAAGACAGCCATCATAAAATTCACCGCGGGACTGGACACGTCTTATTCCAGCAAGAGCCCCGACACCATAGCGATGCTATTCCAAGCGGTCACGAAGGACAGGAAGCTGATCACCCTGGCAGAGGAGGTGCACAGCAATAAAGAATTAAGCAGCCCCCTAGCGCCATCGGACACGACCGTCAAGTTCATCGCCTTCTTGGAGCGGAACCGAAAGGAATGGGGGTTCGCAAAGGACGTGTTCATAGACAGCGCCGACCAGGCGACCATGACGGAGCTTAGGAAATATAAACGGCTACATGGCTGCCTCCATAATTTCATCGACGCTTATAAAAAAGTGGGGGTCATCGACCGCATAAAGCTGCAGCTTGGCTGGATACAGCAGGACTGCTACCTGGTCGTTGAAGATTGCGCGGCGCATATAGCGGAATTGGAAAGCTATTCATGGGACGAGAAGAAAGACATCCCGGAAGACAGAAACGACCACACCATAAACGCCAACCAATACGCATGGATACCATACCGGCAGAAGATTGGATTTGAGGAGGGGGACAAGAAATGAGGTGGACAAGAAAAGTGAGCGAGAATATTAAGCGCGGCATACGCAGCTGGCTTAACCTGAACGGGCCGAGCCCCATGCAGATTCAGATCAACGAGACCATGGACTTTGAGCTGAACGCCATCAGGAACCGCATATGGTACCGTGGCGACGCCAATGAATTGGAGCAGATGTATCAGGGACTGACCGAGTTCGCCGACAAATACAAATTCTGGGCGAGCCGATGCACGCCCGGCATGGAGATCCGGAAAGCCCACACCGGGCTGCCGGGTCTCATAGTCGAGATATTGGCCGCCATCGTCCTGTCCGACATGAATGATTTCAAGATCGAGGGCAAGGGCGCCGAGGCATGGGGGGAGATTGAGAGGGAGAATAGGTTCCGCAAGAAGCTGGAGCGGACGATCAAGGAAGTGCTGTATATCGGTGATGGCGCCTATAAGATCACGATAGACACGCAAAAAAGCCAATACCCCATTCTGGAATGGTACCCGGGGGAGCGCATCGAGCTGGTCCATGACCGGGGGCGCTTGAAGGAAGTGGTGTTCAAAACGCCGTATGCAGACCTGAGGCAGCAATATGTCCTTTATGAGCATTACGGTTACGGGTATATAACGAACGAGCTGTACAGGGGGGATGAGAAGGTTGACATCAAATGCATCGAGGCCACTAAGGGCATATCGGACTGGGCGTTTGATGCATCCGTGATCCTCGGGATCCCGATACAGATTTTTGAGAGCAAGAAGTGGGAGGGGCGCGGCGGCAGCATATATGACGGCAAAGTGGACTCCTTCGACGCCCTTGACGAGGTATGGAGCCAGTGGCTGGATGCGCTCAGGGCCGGGAGGTCCAAAGAATACATACCGGAATGCCTGGTGCCGAGGAACCCGGATACCGGGGAGGCCGTCAAGCCAAATCATTTTGATAACCGTTATATCATGACCGGGGATGATGTGCGGGAGGAGGGCAAGAACCAAATCGTGCTTGACCAGCCGGACATACCCCATGACAGCTATGCGGGCACTTACAGCACGGCCCTGGACCTTTGCCTGCAAGGGATCATATCCCCCAGCACGCTCGGCATCGATGTGAAGAAGCTTGACAACGCCGAGGCGCAGCGCGAGAAGGAGAAGGCGACGCTGTATATGCGAAACGCCATCATAGAGGCGCTGCAGGAGACGCTGCCAGAAGTCGTGGCGGCATGCGTCAACGCCTACCGCCTGGCGCATGGCGAACCCGTGGAAGAAGTCAGGGCTGGCATCCCTTTTGGCGAGTATGCGAACCCGAGCTTCGAAAGCCAGGTCGAGACGGTGGGCAAGGGCAAGATGCAGGGCATCATGTCGATCGAGGCCTCGGTGGAGGAGCTGTACGGGGACAGCAAGGATGAGAAGTGGAAGGCACAGGAGGTCAAGAGGCTTAAAATAGAGCAGGGCATTGAGATAGTCGATGAGCCGAGCGTAACCGGCTATGACGCGGCCACAGCGGGTGAATAGCCATGCCAAGGAGAGACGATGCTTATGATTTAAGGGCCATATTCGAAAAGATCGAAAAAGACTTGGTGGCGAGCTTGAAACGCACGATGCGCCTGCATGAGCTTGAGGAGGACAAAGAGGGGTTCAAATGGGAGCAGTGGCAGGGCGCCAAGCTTAGGAGCCTGGCCGCATACCGTAAGGAGAACAAAGCCATCGTAGGGGAGCAGGGCAAGGCCGTTGAGGATATGGTCAGGAAGTCACTGGAAGACAGCTATAAGCGGGGCGGCAACGCCTTCGGCAGGCTCGTCGGCAAGGTCCAGTCATGGCTCGGACGGCGGAGGACAATAAGCTACCCCAAGGACATCTCAGGATATAAGGGCAAGGGGGCGCCCAAGGAGAATGACTTCTTCCACATGAATGACCAGAAGATAGAGGCGATGGAGGAAGCCGTAAACAATGGCTTAAGGAAGGCACAGGCAGCGGTGCTGCGTAAGATGGACGATGTCTACCGGCAGACGGTCTATAAAGCCGAGATGCAGATGACGGCAGGCGCCAAGACGCTGGATCAGGCCATTGACATGGCTACGAAGGAGTTCCTGGAGAAGGGCATCAACTGCATTGAGTATAAAGACGGCAAAAGGGTCGACATCGCCTCATATGCTGAGATGGCGCTGCGCACGGCATCACATCGGGCGGCGCTGCTTGGGGAAGGCAAGAGGCGTGATGAGTGGGGCATACATACCGTCGTGGTATCCGCGCACGCCAACACTTGCCCTGAATGTGAGAAATGGCAGGGCGAGATCCTGATCGATGATGTCTTTAGCAGCGGGACGATGGAAGAGGCCTTGGATGGCAAATATTATCCCCTGTCGTTTGCGATAGAGGCGGGCCTGCTGCATCCGAACTGCCGGCACACAATATCAACTTACTTCCCCGGCGTCACGCAACTTCCAGCAGTGCCGGACGGCAAAGAAGCGATAAAGAAGTATGAGGCTGAACAGGGGCAGCGGAGGCTTGAGCGGCTGATCAGGAAATGGAAACGGATTGCGGAGGGCTCACTGGATCCGGATAACGTCAATTATGCGAACGGCAAGGTGAGGGAATGTCAAGAGCGGCTGGTCGAGCATCTTGACGGGCATCCGTATCTCAGGAGGGATTACCCTAGGGAAAAAACAAGAGGCATACCCTACCAGCCTAAAGATTTTAAAGAATCCGGCGGCAAATTTGAACGGGGGACCGGGGAATGGCAGCTGCGCAGGGATGATGAGGCAGAAGAGTACTACAATGCGATCAGGGAAAGAACAGACGATGCCCGCAAGATATCCAATAACACAGGCTGGAGCGAGCGCAGCATAGCAAGGGTAAAGGACCATGTGTTCAATGATGCCCATGTCCTCGACGTGGGCATAAAAAGATATGACCCCGAATACAATATGTCCATTGCATGGCAGAGGCTCATCAATGGGAAATATAAAGACAGGGACATCACATTATTAAAGCACGAATACCTTGAAAGTATTGTGGAAAAGAAGTATAATCTAACATATAGCGAAGCACACTCGATAGCCAACCAAAAACATGACTGGCACGGGCAATTGGTGGAGGAGGTCGGAGAGCATGGCGATGCCGATAATTTACATGAACTTATTAGAGAAGAGCGATAAATATGCCGTATACGAGTTTGGATATCCGGATAAGATGGACGGGCAGATGAAATTGTCTATTGACAATCCGCTGGACTATGAAATATTACAGCCTTCCGCCATGGGGGAAGGGGAGACCTTACGGGCATTTGCGACACTGGCGAAGCTCATACGAAACGGGGAAATACCGGAAAAAGCTTGCAGGGCATCATAGCGCCACTTAGTCGATATATGATTAGGTGGCATTCTTATGCCCGAATGGAGGGGAGGTGGAATTTGTGAGGGTTAAAGTTGTTAAGAAATATCTGGATAGTGAGAAAGGGACCATCCAGGAAGCGGGCGCAATGCTTGATGTGCCAAAGAAGCGCGCGGAAACGCTGATAGCAAGAGGCGTTGCCGAGGAGGCCAAGGCAGCGAAAACGACACTTGGGGAAGGTTAGATGATCCGATATCCCCCATTGAGACGCAGGGCTAGGCGTCTTATTTTTATGTCCAAACACGACATGACGCTATAAAAGGTGCGTGGCCGGCGACACCGAAGACAACGGATATCAAAGAGCGACACTCTTACAAATGGAAGGAGACAAAGAGTATGGATAAATTATCTATGGACTTACAGTTTTTTGCAGAGCCAGCTGAGCCAGCAGCGCCGGCAGGGCGAGAGCCTGCCCAAGCGACAACCCCCAGCACTGCCGTCGACTATGACAAAATACAACAGATGCTTAACGGCACATTGGCTGCAAAAGAGGACACAGCCTTAAAGGCGTATTTTAAGCAGCAGGGCTTGAGCCAGGAAGAGGCGGAGCAGGCCATGACCGCATTCAGGGCGGAGAAGGCGAAGAACCAGCCTGACGTGGATGCCATCCAGCAACAATTAACACAAGCGCAGGCATTAGCACAGCAAGTACAAATTGAAAAGGATGCCACCTTGGAATCTATTACATTAGGGATAGACTCTAAGACGATACCCTATGTACTAAAGTTAGCGGATTTAAGCACAGTAATAGATGTAGATGGTAAGGTAAATCAGGAGACGCTAAAGACAGCCATAAATAAAGTATTAGAAGATGTACCGGCGCTTAAACCAGTCCAGCAGCAAGGTCAAGGCTTCCAGCAGATAGGGGCTGGTGGTAATCAAGGACAGGTACCGACAGCGACGGAAGCAGAATTGGACAAAATATTTGGAGTAAAAAGAAAATAGGAGGTATTTAAAACATGGCACTATTAAATTATGTAACACAATTTAACACAAGAATCTTGGATATGTACGGACACGACCTGATATCGGATGCATTGTATCAAAGCAACATGGACATCAATATCATAGGAGCAAAGGAGATTAGGTTACCCAGAATTACAGTGAGCGGATATAAGGACCATGACAGAAAGACGCTTGGGTTTAACGGAGGGAATTATTCAAATGATTTTGAGCCTAAGGTGCTGGATCATGATAGGGATATTGAGTTTTTCATTGATCCTATGGACGTGGACGAAACGAATCAGATTGTATCAATCGCAAATATCCAAGCCCGCTTTGAAAAAAGACAGGCGATCCCAGAGTTAGATTGCTATACATTTTCTAAGTTGTATTCAGAAGCAAAGAGAGTGGATGCGGATATCAGAACCACCATAATAACAAGGGCAAATATTCTGGCAGATTTTGATGATAACTGTGAGAAGTTTGAAAACTTAGGGGTTCCGCTTTCCCGATGCATTCTTTATTGTACGGCAGCATACCGCAAAGAATTAAAAAATGCAGAAGGCATTCAGCGCACGTTTGCAGTAGATGGCAGTGCAAATGGTATTGACCGACGCGTACATACAATGGATGACTTAGGCGAAATCAAGACCGTGCCAATCGAGAGATTTAAAACGGCATATGACTTTACTGAAGGGTATGTAGCAGATGCTTCTGGAAAGCAGATCAACTACATCTTGATTGATCCAGAATCGCAAGTATCCAGAGTGAAGTACTCATACATCAATGTTTTTACACCAGGACATGATTCCAGAGTCACAGATTGCTATATGTACCAAAATCGTAGATTTAACGGCACGTTTGCTTTGGATCAGGAACTAAAACAGGCGTGCATTATTAACAGGGAGGCGTAAAGATGGGCGTTATTAAAGCAAAGAGAGAAAATAAGGTTTATACAATATCCGAACAGCAGAAAAAGCGGTATCTACAGGAAGGATATGATATTTATGATGGGGAAGGAAATCTACTAGAGCACTCACCTAAGAAAAAAATTTCTTACTCTGAATATGAAGCAGTATGCAAGGAGCGAGATGCTTTGAAGGAGGACGCGGGCGGAGATAATCCAGATGTAGTCAATATTCTTACAGAATATGCTAAAGAGCATGAGATTGATTTGGGTAAGTCAATCAGCCAGTCAGGAATCTTGAAGAAAATTAAAGATACACTAAGAGAAGGTGAGTAATATGTATAAACCTTATGCGGATTCCGATTATTATGTAGAGATTTATGCCGGTGCTATTATTCCAGCTGACGCTCTGAGCAAAGCACTAAGGCAGGCAAGCAGACACATTGACTCCCTTACCTATAATAGAATTGTAGGTAAGGGATTTTCTAATCTGACAGACTTCCAGCAGGATATTATAAAAGAAGCGGTGTGTCAACAAGCAGAGTTTGAATGTGAAAATACTGAAATGATTAACACAGTGCTATCTAGCTATGGAATTAATGGCGTGTCCATGTCTTTCGGTGAGAGCTGGAATGTATTTACGGATAAGGGTATCGCCATGAAGAAGGATACATATGCTCTGCTTAGTCAAACAGGCTTAACTTGCAGATTGTTGAGGTGATGAGATGGTGTATCCATGTTTAGTGGCGAAAGTTTATTGTAAAACACCCATGGAAGTAATCCTAACAGAGGAAGGCTTAAATGAAGATGGTGGACCTGTTATTGCAGCTAAACTTGACGGTCTAATGTGTAACTATCAAGACACTACTAAGACTGTACTGACAGCAGATAAGAAACTTGTACAATTAGGAGGCATTGCTTTATTTCCAGGGGATATATGTCCAGAATTGCCAACAATCAGCGGTGGGACCGCAACAGTATATGGGGTAGAGCGGACGATATTTAAGGGAACAAAGGCAAGGAACCCAGATGGGACGGTGAACTATGTGGAATTGAGGCTGGTGTGATGGAGGTCAGGGTCAGCGTGCGGATTGACGAGGCTAAGATAAAAGCTCTGCAGGCTGCGATAGAGCCATCCATACAGCAGGCGGCCGCCGCGGTCAAGACACAGATCGTAAGCGATCAGGTCGTGCCCAAGAACACCGGGGAATTGGAGCAGAGCGCCTTCGTGCGCAAGAAGAGCCGCAGCAAGTACCAGATCGTCTACGATACCCCTTATGCGCGGCGGCTTTATTGGAACCCGCAGTACGACTTCAGGACGGATAAGAACCCCAATGCCCAGGGCTTATGGCTGCAGAGCCATATCGATGGGGAGAGGAAAGAATATTTCAGCAATGCGTTCGGGGAGCTTTTCAAGAAAAATGCGAAGGGGCTGGTGACATGACGCTGAACGATGTGAAGGATCATTTAAAGGCGCGCATTGAGCGCTGCGGCTGGTATCTGGAGAAGATAGACGCCAACCAGGAGTATTGCATCGGCGTATTCTCCACCCGGTCGCCAGAGCCGGTGATACCGATGGGGGGCATCAGGAACAGCGCATATGCAGATTTAGCCGTGTCGATCCTGGTGCATTGGGGCAGGAGCTCAACCCCCGCCAGGGAAAAGGCGCAGGAGGTGTTCGACCTCCTGTTCGGCCGTGAGCTGGTGATCGGGCAGAGGCGGGTCGTCAAGATCGATTTCCGCACATCACGGCCGCAGGGGATCGGCACTGACGACAAGGGGATCTATGAGTATGTGATTAACTTTGTGATTTATTATGACAAGAAAGGGATTGATTGAATGTTTAAGGGAGTATTCCCGGTATACGGGCTTATTTTTAAAATTGGGACCAAGGGCAGGACCAGCACGGACACGGACATGAAGGAGGTTGAAGAGCTGGAGTCATGCGGGCTGTCCATCGACGGCACGATCGATGAATGGACGAACATGGCGTCACAGGGCTGGGGCAGCGCATTGATGACCGGCAAGAAGTTCAGCATGGACCTGAAGGGCAAGAGGAGCATCGGGGATGCGGGGAACGATTATATCGCGGACACGGCATGGAAGGACGGCCTGGACTGCTCGTCCATGGCGGAGATCACGTTCCCTGACGGGGCTAAGCTGGAGTTCGACTGCGTGATCAATGTGACCAACCCCGGCACTGGCGAATCCACAAACGTGGCGGGGTTGGAGTTCACGCTGCAAAGCGACGGCAAACCGGATTACACGCCGGCGGCATAGGAGGCATTTATGGCTAGAAAATATGATATAGCAAAGAAGATATTGAACGGCAACGCCAGGCCGACGGTCAAGATTGACGATGGGCATGAGTTCAGGATCAACAATGGCAAGAGCGCGGCACTGATGATGCAGGCCATCATCGATGAATCCGGGGAGGGGGCGGAGGCGTTGGACAAGATCGTCATCCTGGGACTCGGGAAAGAGGCGCATGAGTACATCGAGTCGCTCGACCTGCCGCTGCCGGTGTACAATGACATCGCCAATGTGATCATGGCCGCATTCAGCGACATATCGCTGGAGGAGATGGAGGAACTGGCGAAGGAGCAGCAGGGAAAAAAGTAGGCAAGTGGTACGATATCTTCGAGGACTGGGAACTGATCGTCTCGTCATTTGCGATGCAGTATAATATCCGGTTGAATGAGATGTATGGGGACAACGACATGCCCTGGCCGGAGTTCTGCACCCTCCTGTCCGGGATAACGGCGAGGACGCCGCTCGGCATAATCGTCGGAATCCGCATCGAGGATGACAATGACACGCTCAAGTATTTCACGGCGGAGCAGCACAGAATCAGGAATGCGTGGCGCAGCAGGCATAGCGCCTTTGAGCACATGACAGAAGACGAGAAGTCAGCTGGGGCCAAAGCCCTGCAGGGCTTTTTCTCAGGAAGCATGGGAAGGAGGGCGGACCATGGGGGAAAACATAGGGAAGATCAGACTTGACCTGGAGGTCAGCTCCGACATATCCAAGCAGGTCAGCGCCATAACGGGCGCCATGGGCAAAAACATAGAGTCGGCACTTGCCAAGTCATTAGGGAGAACAAAAAAGCAGGCGCAAGACAGCGTGAAGGCGACGGCGGGGGGCATATCCGATAATGTGAATAAGTCCATGTCGGATATGGGGCTGGGCTTAAGAAAGCGCCTGACGGCAACGATGGCAGCGTTAAGGAAGGTCAAGGCGCCAAAGATGAGCATCCCCTTCGCGCGCAACGGCGCAAACAGCGTGAAGGCACAGGCGGAACCCTCGGCGGACACAACCAAGGGCCTGCCGGCAGATGCGGTTTCGGGGTCGGCGGATTCAAGCCGCGTCATCGACCTGAAGAATAAGATACGCGCCACTACGGAGCAGGCGGAGAAGCTGAGGAGGGAGATTGCCGGCATGGACAGCCAGAAGGTGCCGACAGCCGAATTCACAGCATTGCAGAAGGAAATCGAGAAGACCGAGCAGAGGCTGCTCTCCCTGCTGAACAGGCAGGAGAAGCTAGAAGAGGTGGGCAAGGTCAGGAAGGGCAGTGCGCAGTGGAAGGGGCTGAAGTATGACATAGAGGCGACTGACCAGCTGCTATCCAGGCTTGAGGAGAGGATGCGGGCGATGCAGGCGGCGGGGGATGCCTCCGCGCCCAGATCGGCGACGGCTGAATATGAAAGGAAGCAATCGGCACTGCAACAGCTAATGGCCAAGCTTGATGTCTACAAGGCGAAGCTGTCTGAGGTGGGAGCCAAGGAGAATGAAGCGGCGGCAAGCACCAGGAGGGCCTCGACAAGCCTCGGGGGCATGGGGGTGCGGCTCAGATCCTCATCACGCAGCGGGTCAACGCTATCCGCAGGGATGCGGCGGCTTGGGTGGATGCTGCCCGGACTTAACAGCCATATCAAAAAGACCTCGCGCAATTCCTCCATGGCCAGCACGAGCATGGGGCGGTTCATGCGGACGTTGATCGTGTCGCGGGTATTGATGTCAGCTGCCGTCAGGGCATTGTCAGCATTGGGCGGCTATATGCTCAGCTGCCTGAAGACCAACAGCCAATTCAGCTCTTCATTAAGCCAGGTGCAGATGAACCTGAAAGCGGCGTTCATGCCGATCTATCAGGCGATACTGCCAGCCATCAATGCCCTGATGGGCGCGCTGTCCACAGTGACGGTTCAAATCGCGGGCTTTATCAGCGCTTTATTCGGCAAGACCTACTTGCAGTCGGTGAAAGCGGCCTCCGGCATGGATGCCGCGAGGGAGGCGATGGACTCGTATGGCTCAAGCGCGTCGGATGCGGCCAAGGAGGCGCAGAAGCATCTGATGGGATTCGATGAGGTCAACAAAGTCGACAACCCCGCGAGCAGTGATTCCGGCAGTGGAGGCGGAGGCGGATCCGGTTTAGGGGCGGCAGGCGCCGAAAGCGAGGCGATCGGCCTTGCGGCAAAAATGAAGTCCCTCCTCAGCAAGATATTCCAGCCGTTCAAGGAGTCGTGGGCGGCCGAGGGGCAGAACACGGTCGCGAGCATCAGGCACGCTTTTTCAGGCATATGGAACCTGGCCAAGGAAATCGGCAAGAGCTTCCTGGAAGTCTGGACGAACGGAACGGGGACGAAGCTGCTTGCCACCATGCACAAAATACTGCAGAACATATTCAACCTGGTCGGGGATGTCGGGAACACCTTTGCAGAAGCATGGGAGAAAGGCGGGATAGGGACCAAGGTCGTGCAGAACATCGCGGACGCGCTGCAGCTCGTGCTTGACATCATAAACAGCATGGGTGGATCCCTGATCAAGGTATGGGGCGAAATAGGGCCCGCCGTGGCAGGCGCTTTCATGGGCATACTGAAATCCACAAGCGAAGTCCTGAGGAATATAGCGGAGAAGCTTAAGCTCGTGTGGGATAAAGGCGGGAAGCATTTATTCGAAGGCTTGGTTAAACTGGGAGCCAAGCTATTTGAGCTGGCCGGATACGTCTACACTGGATTTGCCGCGCCATTCGCCATGTGGCTTCAAGATCTGCTTGCTCCGGCATTTGCCGCCGTATTGGATGTAGCCGGCTGGCTGCTGGATAGAATAACGGCTTTGATTGATTGGCTGATGAATGACGGAAAGCCCGTGCTTGATGTGATAGTGACAGTTTTGGGCAGCGTGGCCGTCGCATTCACGGCCATAAGGACCGCCATATCGGCCGTGACGGGCGTGGTTAAGGTGGCGACCACGGTTGCCGGTGCCCTGAGCTCCGCGATAGGGCTCCTGGCCAGCCCGATAGGCATAGCCACCGTGGTGATCGGCGCCCTGATAGCAGCCGGCGTCCTGCTCTATAAGAATTGGGACACCGTACGGGTTAAAGCGGGTGAGATCTGGGAGAAGGTCAAGCAGGTGTTCCAGGGGTTCAGTGCTTTCGTAACCGGCCTTTTCAAGAACGACTGGACGAATACGTTCGGCGTGCTGGGGGATGTGCTGAATGCGTTTTTTAGGAACTTAAGCAATATATGGGGCAGCATCAAGCAGATATTCAATGGTATCACCACCTTCATAAAGGGCGTCTTCACAGGAAATTGGCGGCAGGCATTCCAAGGGCTGTGCGACATCATCAAAGGCGTGTTTGGCGGCATCGTGTCAGTAGTCAGGGCACCGATCAATGCGGTCATCGGGATCCTCAATGGGTTCATAAGGGGCCTGAACAGGATCAGGATCCCCAGCTGGGTCCCGGCGCTTGGCGGCAAGGGCATCAACATCCCATCAATCCCCTACCTGGCCAAGGGCGGGCTCATAGACAGCCCGACCCTAGCGATGGTAGGCGAGCAGGGCAAGGAGGCCGTCATGCCGCTTGAGAACAATACGGGCTGGATCAACCAGCTGGCGGACAAGATAGCTGCCAGGAATGGCATCAGGGCTTCTGGCGGCATATCCAAGGCCGAGATGCAGGAGATCATGAGCCAGTTCGCGAATGAGGTCATAACTGCCATGGGCAGGATGGGCTTTTACGTGGATGGCGAGCTCTTGGCGAGGATGGTAGAGAAAGGGATGGCGAGCTTTAACAGGAGATTTGAGATAACATAGGGGGTGGTCGCAAGTGACCGATATCTTGATGGCCGGGGGAGTGGCTTTGCCGCCCCCCGCATCCATCTCCGTGGATGATGAGATAATCTGGAGCGAGGGCACGGGCAGGACGCTGTCAGGGCTGATGGTCGGCGATGTCGTGGCGGAGAAGAAGAAGCTGGGCATAAAGTGGGGAGTGCTCCAGGAAAGCGGGATCATGCTGATCAGGCGGCAGCTTGTCGCAGGGTATTTCCCCATCAAGTTCCATGATGACGGCATCGACATGACTATCACGGGCTACAGGGGAACGCTCACGAAGGAACAGATAGGCAGGCTCGGAGACGGGATATTCTGGTATAGGAGCGCCAGCGTCTCCATCATCCAAAGGTAGGTGGTTAAATGATAAAGACTTCAAGGGAATATAAAGATAGCATAATTGAAAACCGTGTATTCCATGCCAAGGCGGCAATCACCCTGGCAGATGGAACGGTCTTGAGTTTAGATGATGGGAACATCATGGAGGGCGGCCTCAGTTTTGATGAGGGGACATCTGGGAATGGAACGTTCGACATAGGCTCTGCCGTCATTGGCAGATGCAAGATATTGATTGACAACATGGATGATGCATACAGAGAGCACGACTTTACCGACGCCGCCATACGCCCTGCCATAGGCCTGGAATTAGCCGACTCCATTGAGTGGCTGAACAAGGGCATATATACCGTGGACGAGGCTAAAATGTCAGGCGCCACCATCAGCATCACAGCCCTTGACAATATGGCTAAGTTCGACAAGGCCTGCGGCGCGCTGCCGGCAAAAGGGGAAATGCTCCGGGAGCTGGCGATGAACGCCTGCTCGGCGTGCGACGTGACGCTGGGCACCAGCGATTTCCCGAACGCTGATTATAAATTAGCATCCAGCATCGAGGACGCCCTGACATGGCGGCAGTCCATATCCTACGTGGCGCAGATAGCCGGGTGCTATGCGAAGATAAACGCCAATGGGCATCTGATCCTTGGCTGGTATGACTTCTCGGCGTTTGAAGACGAGGGGGAGCTGGACGGCGGCGGGCTGGGGGGCCACGACCAGGGCGCGGAGGTCGACGGCGGCGATTTCAGCGATTACGGGCAGGAAACCACCGTTGACGGCGGAGGCTTTGAGGGGCTGGACGCCTGCCATCACATCTATGCGCTGGCATCACAGGAGATTTGCACTGATGATGTGGTCATCACGGGGATCAAGGTCACGGAGGATACCGACGGCGCCGCCACCTGCATGTATGGCGGGGAGGGGTATGTGTTAAGCATCTCCGACAACCCGTTCATAGGCAAGGGGCAGGCCGAGGCGGTCGCGGCATGCTTGGGCGAGAAGGTTGTCGGCATGCGGTTCAGGCCATTGACCGTGTCGGCATTGTCCGACCCGTCCATCGAGGCCGGCGACCTGGCGGTCGTGTCCGACAGGAGGGGCAACGCCTACAGGGCCGTCATAACGAACTTAAGCTACACGATCGGCAACTATGAGACGTACGCCTGCGACGCGGAGACGCCAAGCCGGAACAGCGCGGACAGGAACGCCGCACTGACCAAGGCCATCGTCAAGAAGCTGGTCGAGGCCGAGGCGACGGAGCGGGAGAGGATGTTCGAGGACCTGAACACGCGGCTGGAAAACTCCGGCGGGCTGTTCACGACATTTGAGAAGCTCCCGGACGGCAGCGTCAAATACTACCTCCACGACAAGCAGCAGCTGGCGGACTCCACCTACGTCTGGAAGATAACCAGCGAGGTCATGGCCGCCAGCACGGACGGCGGGAAGACCTATACGACGGCGTTAAGCGTTGACGGGCAGTTCCTCATCGACCAGATCAGCACGATCGGGCTGACTGCGGAGATAGTGAAGACGGGGATATTGAAAAGCAAGGATTATGCTGCCGGAGCGTCAGGGCTAAAGATTGATTTAGACAAAGGCACTATTGAGGGCGCAAGCATATTAATGAATGGCGGGGAAATCAATATTTCGGCTGAGAGCTCCTCAATCTCAAAGATATCCATAAGATGGCAATCCGGGTCACGCAGCATCACTGCGGGCATAACCCCCCAGAGCATCAGGTTCGATGACGGGCAAAAGTATACGCAGGTCGGGGTGAGCGGGGTTTATCTCAGCACTAATGGATATTACTGGGATGGCGGGGCCCCGGGGGTGAATGTGACCCAAAGCGACATTACTTTTTACAATGGCGGCGGCAGCACAGGCTACATTTTAGACTATGCAATGATGCAGAAATTGCGAGCGCTCATTAATTAGACCGAAAGGGGGCATCAAATGGCAATAACAACAGAATATAAGAAGATAAGGATCCGGCGGGGCTTAAGCAAGGACATCAGCCTCACGAAACTGGTCGCCGGTGAGTTCGCCCTGCTGACGGACACGAAAAAGCTATATGCGTGCATCACGCCGGGGGAGGTGAGGGAGTTTGGCACCAGGGAGGATCTGGAGCAGTATATTGACGGCAGGCTCTCGGATGTTGAAGAGCTGTCTGAAAAGGCGAGGGAGACAGAGGAGAGGCTGCGCGCGGTCTATGAACTGATAAAGGATGCGGATGTGGGCGACCTCGCGGAGGCGGTCCTTGGCGTAAGGGCGGATCAGGAGGGGCATGCAGCCGACGCCGGCATCCATGTGACCCCAGGGGACAAAGCCGAATGGGATGCCAAGGCGGAAACGACAGAGGCCACGGCAGACAGGGCGGGGCTCATGCCGGCAGCGGGCAAGGCGAAGCTGGATAATATTGAGGCGGGTGCCAATAAGACCGCCATCGCCAACAACCTGACCACGACAGAGGCAGGGAGCGCATTGGATGCTGTGCAGGGGAAGACGCTGTCAGATGGCATCTCTGCGCTAGATGCGGGTTTGTCGAGTATGTCCACCCATGAAAGCATTACTTTGACAGTCAATATGGCAGACCTACAGGCGGCTTTAGATTCGTTGCCGAAAATCATTAATCACCAGATAAACATAGCAGTAAACGCTGGCACCATAAATGCCAGAATTAATATAACAGGGTTTAGCGGTACAGGAAGATTAAATATTACATGCCATTCTTTGGTCAACACTTATACCCACAACGTTCAAGATTTATATATCTTTCAAAATACATTAAGAACGATCACTATTTATGGTTTTACAGCCACCAGGACAGATGGGGTCAATTTTAGCATATACGATAATCTTGGCTACGTTTATTTGTTTGCCTGTGGCAGCAATACAGGAGTGAACACCAACACGGGCAACATTGGAGTATATGTCTCAGACAATCCAGGCTTGACTAGATTAGTTCAGACATTTTTCAGCAATAAATATATCACATTTAATACAGATAATTCAGTACTAAACATAGAAAACCCACAAGGAAGCAATAACTACCTTATATATAAGAGTTCCGGTGGATTATTGCAGATAAGATCAGCAGGAACCATTACAGGCACTTTAGTGTATTCAGGAACAGGGACAAGAGCAGGAGGTTTAATAGTCAAGCCAGATGGTTCGCTGGCGTAGAAAAAAAGCGTACAACTTAATTATTGTGCGCGCTTCCACTGGAGGCTATTGTCGATGCAGGGGAACACTTTGTCTCTTATAAAACAACTTGATAAAGTCGTATCCGCCCTTCAGCTGGGACAGCACCTTTTGGAGTCATGGTGATGCGGCCATCTGAAAAAAATGTCATGGCTATTCGTGGGGTGCCAGTGATTTCATGCGCAATGTAATTTGTGCCTATGGATGCTAAGGGGCGTGTTTCTACAGGTATTCCCGATACTATTGTATAATCTACCCCTGACGCCAAAGCTATGTCGGCAAATGGCAGATGGAAGGAATATGCATTCCCCATTTTATAAACCCTCAATCGCGAGAAGCCAACAGGGATAGTCAATGAATTTGTTATATTGACTTTCGATATTGCTTTGTTAGCATCCTCTATTGCTGTATTAGTACTCGACAAACCCGCATATGTCGCAGAGAAGAGAGGAAAGGAATATGCACATGGAAATCAGAGCGAGGCCTTAGGGTCTTATTTTTATACCATACCGCAAAGAAAGGACTAAGAATATGATGACTGAAATCGAAATCAGGGAAAGGCTGACCAAAGCCGAAGAGCGCGCTAAATCTAACAGTCATCGTCTTGACAAGTTGGAGCCTGTCATAACGGAGATACACACCATGTCAGAGAACATGGGTGTCTTAGTGGAGCAAATGAAGCACAACAATGAAAGCCTGAAGGAGCTGAAAGAGGATGTGGAGGAGATAAAGAAAGAGCCCTCTGTCCGCATAGCCCAGATCAAGACGGCGATAATCACGGCTTTGGCCACTGCGGTTGTCAGCGGGGCCGTAGGGGCCATTATGTATTTCGGCAAATAGAAAGGAGATGCATCAAAATGAGTAAAACATGGATTAAAGCAGCGGGGGTCAGGGCGGTCAAGACGATGGCGCAGACGGCGGTCGCGACAATCGGAACGGCGGTTGTGATGTCCGAGGTGAATTGGGTGGCGGTATTATCCGCATCAGCAGTAGCTGGGGTGCTGTCAATTCTGATGTCGATAGCAGGCCTGCCGGAAATCAATCAGAAAGAAAGCGGGGAATAATATGGGTATCAATATTGTTGAGAACAATTTTAATTTTGGGCTCCTGACAAATCGGAGCAAGACAACCGGCATACTGTATCACCACGTGGCTGGAACCATGACAGTACAGGCTATCCACAACATGCATAAAAACACTAATGGCTGGGCGGGCATCGGCTATCATTTTGTGGTGGATAAAGACGGATCTATATATAGGGGGCGCCCGATTGGCAAGGTGGGATCCCACGCTACCGGCTATAACAGCAATGCCGTTGGAATCTGCTTCAACGGTAACTTTGATTTGGAGAGTATGCCCGAAGCGCAAAAGAACGCAGGGAAGGCGCTAACCGCATATGTCAAGGGCTTGTATCCGGCGATTACTTGGATTAAACGGCACAGAGATGTTGCGGCAACAGCATGTCCAGGCAAAAACTTCCCTTTTGACGAAATCAAATCAGGGCAAGCTAATACTGGAGCCGTCACTACACCGGGCACATCGGCCGGAACAAGCACATCTGACAAAGGCACGGTTTTGTATTTTCAACAATGGTTAAATAAAACATACGGCTTTGGAATCAAAGAGGATAACAAATTCGGGCCCGAGACTAAAAAAGCTTCAATTAAGGCGTTACAGACCGAGCTTAACAGGCTCGGTGAGACCCTGGCAGTCGATGGCGGCTTCGGACCGTTGACCAGGGTGGCATTGGCAAGACACAACATATTCAAAGGTCAGGCGGGGAATCTTGTACGACTGGTGCAGGGGCTGTGCATTTGTCACGGCTGCAGCGTCGGTGCTTCCGGCATTGACGGCTCATTCGGGGCAGATACCGACAAAGGCGTCAGGAAATTCCAGGGTGCGAAGAGGATAAAGGCAGACGGGATCGTTGGGAGCGGGACGTTCGGTAAGTTCTTGGCTTAAGGGTCCGGTCGGTATAAGACAGCAGCCCCTTTCTCATGATGGGAGGGAGCTGCTATTTTTGATTCCAAGCACTTGGAAACATACGTTTTGACTTGCATTTTGACTTGCATATTTACGTTTTTTTGCATATTTTTGCACCTGAATACGAAAGCCCACCAATAAACAAAAATCCCGCAACCCCTCTAAACACAGGCATTGCAGGACTTTCACACTAGTGGAGATAATGGGACTCGAACCCACGGCCTCTTGAATGCCATTCAAGCGCTCTCCCAACTGAGCTATACCCCCATCAGTTTTCTATTATAATCTATAACCGTAAAGAAAGCAAGCAAAAAAATGTAATAATAAATCACTACCTAAACTATACTATATATGTAAATATTATAATTATATGGTGATGGCATGTCAAAACGATATACAGCTATTTTTTTAATGATTATCCTTGCACTGATGGGAATATTCTATATAATACAGACCCATCAAAGCTCTGGTCAAGCCGAGAACCAAACGATCAATGTGCCTATTATTATGTACCATAAGATAACGCAGGTTGATACAATGCTGGGAGACTATGCGATCACACCCGACGAATTCGAGGAAGATCTCGAATACCTTAAAGAAAATGGATACCATACGATAACAATTTCAGAGCTCATTGATTTTATCAGCAAGGGTTTGCCACTTCCTGATAAGCCGATAATTTTAACTTTTGACGATGGGTACTTCAGCGATTATAAATATGCATTTCCGCTTCTTAAGGAGTACGATATGAAAGCGACCTTTTCCATTATTGGAAAGGTGACAGATGAATATACGCAAGAAGGGCGTCAGGATATCTTGTATCCTCATATAACATGGTCGATGGTTATTGACATGGTTAAGAGCGGTCATGCTGAATTACAAAATCACGGCTATGATATCCATGGGCAAAGCGGTGGTGCGAAGGGAGCCAATCAAAGAAAAGGAGAAAGTGATGACGAATATAGGGATCGACTATCTGCCGATATCAATCTATTTCAAGCAAGAGCATTAGAAATGACGGGTATAATGCCGACTACATTTACATATCCCTTTGGTGCCTATAGTCAGAAATCTGAAGATATATTACGTTTATTAGGATTTTCAGCCAGTCTTATTTGCGCTGAGAAAATAAATAAGCTTACAGTAGGAGATAATGACTGCCTGTTTGGAATGGGGCGCTTGCTAAGGGCACATGGAACATCTATTTCTGAGGTATTAGAAAAATATGATGAATAGTCAAGAGGTATGGAAACCAAATGAATGGTTTCCATACCTCATATTATGTGACTCGGATGGACTGCAAAGTGTTTAACAGATTTATTCTGCCATAACCCCACTGTATGTTGGGATAAACGATGCCCTCATCACGTTCGCAGCCTCTGATTAGCAGAGTTTTTGTCAGGTACGTGTTGAGCAGTCGGTTATTGCCTTCAACAACCCCCCATTGAAGCAAAAGTGCGCAGGCGCCTGCGGTAAAAGCAGTTGCCACGCCGGTGCCGCTCATTTTGGCATAACCGGAGGGTGATATTCCCTCTACATCAACACCGGGAGCCACGAAATCAGGAGACATCATAGGCAGCCTGGTCGGGCCCCAGGAGGAATTAACATACAAGCTATTGTTAAGACTACTGTATGCGCCGCAGGTGATAACGCCGACTGCCGTGGCCGGAACAGTAATGGTGCAGCTTGGAATGGCGGATAGAAACATAACATCTGGGCTTACGAAGTCTGTAATAGGAAGCCATGCGTTGAAGGTTCCATCTAAAACAGTATCACCATATATAGTTACTGTCCAAATTCCCGGCGTTGGTTTGAGGAATTTAATGGTGGTAAGCTGCGACCCGCTGCCTTCAATAGGAAAAATATATTGAATAATGACGGTAGAAAGCTCCAAAACCAGCCTTGTCTCAACATTAGTTCCGGATCTGGCGGGTATTCTTCCGACGACTTCGCCGGTGGGTGATCTGACCGAAACAGAAAATCTGTCAGATGGACCGTTCCATAAACTAATGTAGATATCGTTGCCGCTAGTTCCGGCATCAATTTCAACATTTTTGGATTCACCAGTGTTGGAAATAGTGCCTTGAATATGGTGCTTAGCGTTGCTTTCGTTTCCGGCTGCGGAACAAATCGTTATACCTACCATATAAGAAATCCGTGCTAAATAATCTTCCAAGAGGGTATAGCCGTCGTGTCCGCCTAGATTTGTTCCAAGTCCGATGCAGATAGACAATGGGCGATCAAGCTCAATTGCTTTTTCAATAGCATATTCGATGCCAAGCATTAGATCGCTGGATTCAAATACATTTTCTTGCTCCTTCGGGACCAGAAACCTGTTCAGGTAGAATGAGCCGGCTTTCTTAAGCTTCACAACAATCAATTCTGATTCAGGAGCGACGCCCAGATATGTTCCCTCCTCATTGCTTGCGGCGACAGAGGCTAAAAAAGTTCCATGTCCGACTCGGTCTTGGTGCGGAACAATTGAATAGGGGTCCTCCGACTGTAGTGCTTCATTAATCTGGGCGTTTGTATACTCAGTTCCAAAAGGATATCCTTTTGGAGCGGTTCCGCGGATTGTCTGATCCCATATATATTGTATTCTGCTCGTCTTATTACCGTACTGGAAAGCCTTAGTTGTGTAATCTATGCCTGTATCAATAAAGGCGATCAGTGTCTGGCTGCCTCGCAAAGACAGATAAGGCTGCCGCTGTACCGGCGTGATGCCGGATGCTTCTAAATCAATTTGTGACAGGATTCCAAGAACCAGGCTTATATTCGAAATACCGAGATCCTCAAGAATCTGATCCAACAAGTCGCGTTGGACATAGGCAACAGCAAAATTACCGGTTAATAAGTTGCCTAAGCGTATATAGGGCCTTTCGCTAACATATTTCTCGACCAAACTGTTATATCTTATGACAAAGGATGCAGTATCTGGCAAAGCAATAAAATCTTCAAGGGGCATCATATCAGATGGTTGGTTTGCAGCCATGCTATCAAAACTCCTCCTGTTGCTGAGAAACATCATTTATATATATTTATATGCCAGACATAAGAAATAATTTCTTATTGCACGATTTTATAATAAGTTCTTGCCGTAAGTCCATAAACAATACCATACAAAATAGAAAAAACAGCGATTGTTACGACAGTGCAAATGATGAACAGCGGAATATCGCTTAAGTTCAGTACTGCCAGGATTTTTGTTAAGATTTTAAAAGCGAAGGCAATATGAATGATAGCGGTCACTAAGGGTAACGTGAAAATCATTAGGATCTGGTTCCTAATTGACTGTTTGACCTCATTTTTACTCATCCCGACCTTTTGCATAATTTCGAAGCGACTCTTATCTTCGTAGCCCTCTGAAACCTGTTTATAATAAATGATTAGTGTTGTGGCCAGCATAAATAATATGCCAAGGAAGATCCCTAAAAACAGGAGCCCACCATAAAGGCTTAAAAAAGATTGTCTTTCGGATTCTGATGATTCCAGCGAAGCAGAGGGTGCATTTTCGGCCAATTGACTTTTCAAAGTAGCGGTCTGGCTGGCAACAAAATCATTGGTTTCTTTAACATTGAATCCAATATAGTAGGAAGCGGTCGAGGGCGCCGCCATCTGGTTCAACGTTTCAATATCTTTTACGATAATGTAATATGAATCCTGAACAAGGTTTTCCCTAAAATTAATACCGTAATCAGCTGCCAAAGAAGCCATCTTTACATTAAACTGCTGTTCGTTCAATGTGATTGTAGTATCTTCAAAAATATTTTCCTGACTTAAGATATAGACCTCGTCGTCATTTAGCTCAAGAGCGGTTCCTTCCATTTGGTTAAAGTCGTCAAGCGGAATAAGGGATAGTAGGTAGGCATCAGATATTGAAGAATAATCCTCGGATTCATAAGTTATCAGTCCTTCCTTTGCCCTGATCATCAGTAGGTCGGCATGTCTGTAGGAAACAGAATTTAAAATGGAGATTTCTTCGTTGCTTTTAAAAGCATCGACATGCTCATTGATAGCAGCAATATTCTCATCAGTGGCATTTGCGTGCTCAATCATAATATCCTGGGGAAAGCGGGTACGCAGGACATTTTCCTGACCGACATAAAATGAGATCGTTGTCGAAAGCATAATCAATATTGCGGTACAAAGAATGCAAATATTGGAAAGTCCGACCGCATTTTGCTTCATGCGATAGATCATGCCTGAGACAGATGTAAAGTGATTGATCTGATAATAGTATTTTTTGTTTCTTTTTAGTATCTTTAATAAAGCGATGCTGCCAGCTGTAAAAAGGGCGTAGGTTCCAATCATAACGCATATAACTGCTATAAAAAATGAGTATAAGGCGCTCAAAGGTGATTCTATTAACAAGGCCAAAGCGTAACCTGTACCTAAACAAACGATGCCGATCAGCACTAACGGCCATTTGATTTTTGGCTCTTTTTCACCTTGATTACTGCCTCTTAATAATTCAGCAGGGTTGTTAAGATGCACCTGCCCAAGGTTAAAAAGCAAACTCAAAATAAAGATGACACCGAATAATAGGATGGTGGAGACAACGGAGGACGTTGAAACCGAAAATGTCAGAGGCACCTGAAAGCTTAGGATTTTAAGCAGCAGCATGAAGATGAATTTGTAAAGCAACATTCCGCCAAGAAGGCCAATCAGAATACTGCTAAAAGCGATAATCGCAGTTTCATAAAGCATCATCTTACCGATGTGCTTTTTTTCCAGCCCAAGGATGTTGTATAAGCCCAGCTCCCTTTTTCTCCGTTTGATTAAGAAACTGTTGGTATAGAACAGGAAAATGACAGAAAAAATCGCAATAATAATGGAGCCAAAACTGAGTATGCTCGCAATATATTCAGAGCCATACATTTGAAAGATGCCTTTGTTTCTTGATATCGAATGCATAATATAATACATCATTACTGTACATATACAGGAAATCATATATGGAGAGTAACTTTGCTTGTTTTTTCTGATATTCGTTAAAGCCAGTTTTGGGAAAAAGCCTTTACTCACTGATCTCACCTCCGGTTGCCAAAACAGTCAAAGTATCGGAAATCTTCTGAAACATTTGCTCGTTGGTCATAGTGCCTTTGAATAATTGGTGGAATACTTCGCCATCCTTGATGAACATGACACGTTTTGCATGGCTTGCAGCGTTTATGCTGTGGGTGACCATGACAATCGTCTGTCCATCGGCATTGATATCGGAAAAGACGCGAAGGAGATGACCTGAGGATTTTGAATCCAGAGAACCTGTCGGTTCGTCTGCCAAAACAAGCTTAGGACGGGTAATTAACGCTCTTGCCGCAGCAGAACGCTGTTTTTCGCCGCCGGATACTTCATATGGAAATTTGTTTAAAATATTGCCTATTTCTAGCTTTTTGGCAATGGGCTTGAGCTTCGCATTCATTTCATCAAAGGTTTTTCCTGATAAAACAAGGGGGAGGAAGATATTATCCTGGATAGAGAAAGTATCTAACAAGTTAAAATCTTGAAAGACAAAGCCCAGATTATTCCTTCTGAATTCAGAAATTTCTTTTTCGCTAATTCCAGCTATATTTTTGCCATTGAGTAAAATTTCCCCGCTTGTAGGCTTATCTAGGGAAGCGAGAATATTCAATAAAGTGGTCTTTCCGGCACCGGATTCGCCCATAATTGCTACATATTCCCCTTGTTCCACAGAAAATGTCACGTTAGTTAGCGCTTTCATTTGATTACCGCCAAAGCGTGTGGTATATACTTTCATTAAATTATTAACTTCTAATAAAGCCATTTTGATGCCCTCCGTTAGTTATTGATTCATTAAGTATACTAAAGCGAGAAATGCGCTGCCATAAGATTGGCTTACATTTTATCTTTTAACCTTACATTATTGTAAGGTGGAGGTATCTCTATAAAGATCAATATAAACCTTGGTTCCGGTGCCGACAACTGAGGTTATGTGTATTTTATGAAAAAGACGTTTCACTATGCAGCTGCATAAATAAAGTCCCAGCCCGGTGGACTTGTGATCAATGCGCCCATTATAGCCGGTAAAACCCCGTTCAAATATGCGGGGAAGATCTTCCGCATGGATGCCGATTCCGGTATCTTCAATAATGAGTGTTAATGGTTCATGTGAATCCATATATAGCGAGATGGTTCCGGTCTGGGTGTATTTTAAAGCGTTAGAAATCAACTGCTCAATCACAAAAATGAGCCATTTTTCGTCTGTCAGAATCTGTTGGCTGATATCTTTTATATCAAGCGTGATCTTCTTATAAATAAATACAGATGCATATTTTTTAGTGACATGGTGCACAATACTAGCTAAATCGTAGTACTGCAGAACTAAGTCGGAAGACATGCTTTCCAAACGAAGATATTGCAAAACCATTTCGGTATAACGTTCAATTTTAAAAAGCTCCTGAGATAATCGGGCATTCATCGCTGTGTCCTCTGTTTGAAGTAAAATCCGCATAGCTGAGATGGGTGTTTTGATTTGATGAACCCAAAGGGTATAATAGTCAAGCATTTCTTGATATTTATTATCTGTTTTTGAAGCTGTGGAAAAAGCCTGCTGGTATAAAATGGTGACAAGATGATGATAATCGGCCTCTATTAATTCGGAAGGATCGGGAAGCTCATCAAGGCTGACCGTGATGTTAAGAGCCAGTTCGGATAAAATCATATGCTTTTTGTAAAATTGGTAAAAGTCATAAAGGATAAAGAAAAATATCACGGTCAGTGATAACAAAGTGGCATATCCTACGGCTGAAAAAGGCAGATTTGACAAATAAAATACAGCCGCAAAGATAAATATGATTATTATGTGTGCAGCTATGTTTCGCAAGTGTTTTCTGAGATATTTTCTTAAAATATAACTAAAGTTATCTTTCATCTATTTCACCATATACCCCAGACCTTTCTTAGTGACGATAAAGTCTGAAAGCCCGACTTCCTCTAATTTCTTTCGAAGCCTTGTCATGTTGACAGTTAATGTGTTATCATCAATAAAGCTATCATTTTCCCAGAGACGATTCATGATTGTATTTCGGGATACAATTTCCCCGGGGTTTTCCATAAGTATTTGCAGAATACGAAAATCATTTTTGGTCAATTCAATTCTTAAGCCCTGATATGTCAGCGTAGAGTCGTTTAGGTTTAAAATGGCATCTCGGTGCTGAAGTAAATGAACTTGCCCCTGGAATTCATAGGTACGGCGGATAAGTGCCTGGATTTTAGCGGTAATAACTGAAAGGTCGAATGGCTTAGCAATAAAATCGTCCGCACCCATATTCATGGCGATGATAATATTCATATTGTCGCCGGCAGATGAAATAAAGATGATCGGCGTCTTGGCGTTTTGGCGTATTTGAGCGCACCAGTGAAAGCCGTTATAGAAGGGCAAGGAAATGTCCAATAAAACTAAGTGCGGCTCGAATCTGATGAAAGTCTCCATAATATTCTGGAAATCGGTTATCTTAAGAGCATCAAAGCCCCACTGATTTAGATGGTTTGTTAAGGTTTCGGCGATCGTTAAATCATCCTCAATAATGAGTATTTTATGCATAAAAGTGGCTCCTATTTGTGATTTGGGTCATGACTTTTGGACCCTAGTATCAGTATAGCAATTTTTAAGGATAATTTCAAATAGGTTGCGAAGGTATACTGGTTCGTGTTTACAATATATATTTGCCATGTTAAAATGTACCATATGAAGTGACAGTTATTTTGGCTTGAGGGAAAATTTATGAAAAAAGATGATATACAATTTTTATTAAAGTACAGTGATATTGATCCTGAAAAAAAGAATAAACGGCTTTTACCGGCTGCAATCGGAGCAGGAGCTGTTGCGGTTATTTTTAGTTTCATTGCGCCTCAGGTGATGCGGATCATTATTGATTCGGTTTTGGGTGAGGAGGCTTTGAATCTGCCAGGGCTTTTAGGCAGCTTTGTCAATCGCATCGGGGGCAGAGCGTATTTGCGGCAGCATTTATTGTTGAGTGCGGCAGTAGGTCTATCATTCACCTGCTTATCGGCTGTATTTGATTATTGCAGCAAGTACCTGGTCAATCGTTTTGGAGAAACGCTGGTTAAAAATATCAGGGATGTCTTATATGCCCATATACAGCGTCTTCCTTATGAATGGCATGTTAAGATAGCGACCGGCGATATTTTGCAGAGGTGCACCTCAGACGTGGAGGTGATCAGGCAGTTTATCTGCGCGCAGGCACTTGGGGTTGTGCGGACGGTATTTCTTGCCACCTTTGCCTTGATTGTTATGTTTTCGATGGATATAAAGCTATCCTTGGCGGCCTTTATCTTTATTCCCGTGATTATCGGCTATACATGGGTTTTTCTTGGGAAGATCAGCAGTCGGTTTATGGCGGCGGATATTGCCGAGGGCAAGGTGACGACAGTTGTCCAGGAAAATGCCACTGGGGTCAGAGTTGTCCGTGCTTTTGGCAGGGAAGCTTATGAAATGGAACAGTTTGATAAGCGGAATGAACAATATACGAATCTCTGGATTCGCCTAGGTAATATTTTAAGTGTCTTTTGGGCTTGCGGGGATATTGTTACCAGTGTGCAGATTATGACAATTATTATTGCTGGGACATTACAATGCGTCCATGGCACCATGTCAGTAGGAACATTTTTAGCCTTTGTGACTTATAATCAGATGATGATCTGGCCAATCAGGCAGCTTGGAAGAATTTTGTCCGATTCCAGTAAAGCAGGCGTTTCGCTAGAGCGTATCAGAGATATTTTAGCGGCAGAGCCGGAGCCTGACGAAGAAGATGGGCTAAGACCTATTATCAGGGGGCATATTCAATTTAAGAATGTCAGCTTCGCATATGATGAGACGCTAATTCTTGACAATGTGTCATTTGATTTAAAGCCGGGGCAGAAGCTAGGGATTCTTGGAAGCACCGGATCTGGGAAGTCAACAATTGCCCATTTGCTTAACCGGCTGTATGATTTGGGACCGGGTGAAGGCAGTATTGAAATAGATGGTATCGATATCAGGCAGATTAACCGCCGGTATTTGCGTAAAAACATCAACGTCGTACTGCAAGAGACATTTTTATATTCAAAAACCATCAGGAATAATATTGCGGCAACAAAGCCGGAGGCGTCCTTGTCTCAAATACGCCGGGCAGCCAGGATAGCTTCTGTTGATGAATCGATCATGAGTTTTGGCAAACAGTATGATACAATTGTAGGAGAGCGGGGCGTTACGCTCTCAGGCGGGCAAAAACAGCGGACAGCCATAGCCAGAGCGCTGATGAATGAGGCTCCAATAATCGTTTTTGATGATTCACTCTCAGCAGTAGATACTGAAACGGACCAGAAGATCAGAAACGCACTAGCAACGTTCCAAGAAGATGTGACCACCATTTACATTTCCCACAGGGTGACAACCTTGATGGAGGCTGATAAGATTATCGTTTTGCATGAAGGGCGCATTACAGAGGAAGGGACCCATGATGAGCTGCTTAAGCAAAATGGCAGCTATCGGCGGTTATTTGATATGCAGTCAGATATAGAACAGGAAATCGAAGAATTGGCAGCAGGAGAAGATATGCGATGAGCGAGATCAAGGAAGAGGTATTTAAAACTTCATTTAGTATAAAAGTATGGGCAAAGATGCTGCCCTTTTTACTCAAATATAAAAAGCCATTAATTATTGTTATTCTGTCAAATATCATATGTGCCGGTATTGACGTGACTTTCCCTTTGTTTCAGAAGTATGCCATTGATGAATTCATTGCAAAAGACACAAGCAATGGTTTGGCGTTATTTGCCCTGATTTATTTGGGGGCAGTTATTGTGCAAGCGATTACCGTCGCCATTTTTACAAGAGTCGCCATACGTATTGAGATGTGGGTGGGAAGAGATTTGAAACGCGCCTGCTTTAAGCATTTGCAGGAGCTATCATTTTCCTATTTTAACACAACGCCCGTCGGCTATATTGTCGCTAGGGTGATGTCTGATACCGACAGAATCGGAGGCTTCATTGCCTGGGGGCTGGTGGACTTGTCCTGGGGGCTTTTATATGTGGTTATTTCCTTTGCGGCTATGTTTGCCATAAATTTTCAGATGGCATTGCTTGTGCTGGCCGTTGTGCCGGTGATCGCCGTTGTCACTTGGTTTTTTCAAAGCCGTATTCTTAAAGTCACACGAGGGATCAGAGCCTGTAACTCAAGAATAACAGGCGCTTATAATGAAGGTATTGATGGCGCCAGAACAAGTAAAACCTTGGTGCTTGAAGAAATGAACAGCCACGAATTTGAATCCATTTCAAAAGATATGTATAAGGAATCGATGCGTCTTGTAAGACATGGCTCGGCATTTGCTTCAATCGTGACCGGTATTGGTGCAGTAGCCACTGCTGCTGTATTATGGCGCGGTGGGATACTTACGCTAGATCAGGTGATTGCCTTGGGAACCTTGTCGGTATTTATATCCTATGCTGTCAGCATCTTTGAACCGGTTCAGTCGATTACCAGGATATTTGCCGACTTTGTTTCAATACAAGCAAATATTGAACGGGTTACGGGGCTTTTGGAAAGAGAGCCGGAGGTCACCGATACAAAGGCGGTTATTGAAAAATATGGTGACAGCTTTGAGCCGAATAAAGCTAATTGGGAACCTATAAAAGGTGATATAGAATTTAAAAATGTTACATTTAAGTACTCTGATGGGTATGAAAATGTTCTTGAAAACTTTAATTTGAAAGTGCCTGCCGGGACGATGGTGGCTATTGTTGGTGAGACGGGTGCGGGTAAAAGTACGCTGGTTAATCTGGTCTGCCGCTTTTTTGAACCGACGCAGGGTAAGATTCTTGTTGATGGAAGGGATTACAAGGAACGCTCCGTGCTGTGGCTGCATTCTAATATAGGCTATGTCTTGCAGACGCCTCATTTGTTTTCCGGTACCATTAAAGAAAATATTCTTTATGGCAAGTTAGATGCCAGCGAAGCAAATCTGCAACAGGCAATTAAGCTGGCGTCTGTTGATAAAATAGCTGAAAAACTGCAAGATGGGCTAGATAGCGACGTGGGTGAAAATGGCGATAAGCTTTCCATGGGAGAGCGTCAGCTGGTATCCTTTGCCAGAGCCATTATTGCTGATCCGAGAATCTTTATCCTGGATGAAGCAACCTCATCGATCGATACAGAAACAGAGATGCTAGTGCAGGATGCCATTTCAACCCTTTTAGAGGGACGGACATCGTTTATTATTGCCCATCGGTTATCGACGATCAAAAAGGCAAACATTATCTTAGTAGTGGATAATGGCAAAATTATTGAAAAGGGAACCCACAAGGAGCTGTTGAGGAAGAAAGGAAGCTATTACCATCTTTACATGAATTTGATGGTAGAAGAGACTATCGTTTAAACGAAGAGAGGAGCATTAGTGGATGAAAGCATATGATTATCTGATTATTGGAGCAGGGCTTTATGGAGCAATATTTGCCCGTGAAGCAACAAAACGTGGGAAAGCTTGTTTGGTTTTAGAAAAACGAGATCACATTGGTGGGAATGTATATACTGAGAATAGAAATGGCATAAACGTCCATCGTTATGGCGCACATATTTTTCATACCAGCAATAAGAAGGTTTGGGAATATGTCCAGCAATTTGCAGAATTTAACCGCTATACCAATGCACCAATAGCCAATTACAAGGGTGAGATCTATAACCTGCCCTTTAACATGAACACATTTAATAAAATGTGGGGAGTCATAACACCTCAGCAGGCATATGACAAGATTAACGCCCAACGGCAGCAATTCCAGTCGGAGTCGCGAAATCTGGAGGAGCATGCGATTAGTTTGGTTGGCACTGACATATATGAAAAGTTAATTAAAAGCTATACCGAAAAGCAGTGGGGCAGGAGCTGCAAGGACTTGCCGGCATTTATTATCAAGCGTTTACCGGTGCGCTATACTTATGATAATAATTATTTTAATGATTTATATCAGGGAATTCCCATTGGCGGCTATACAGCAATGGTTGATAAAATGCTAGAAGGAATAGACGTCCGTCTGGGCGTGGACTATTTGAAGAATCGAGAAGAAATCAATGCAATGATGAAGCCGGGTACAGCAAAAATCATTTATACCGGTCCGATTGATGCCTGGTTCGATTATGCTCTGGGCGAGCTTGAATACCGCAGCGTGCGTTTTGAGACAGAAGAGCTGCCCATCACGAATTATCAAGGGAATGCAGTTGTGAATTATACCGACAGAGAAACCTTGTATACCAGAATCATTGAACATAAGCATTTTGAATTTGGCACCTCAGAGACAACGGTCATTTCAAAGGAATATTCTGCTGCATGGAAGCGGGGAGATGAGCCTTATTATCCAATCAATGACGAAAAGAATCAGAAGCTTTACCAGTGCTATAAAGAATTAGCCAAGAAAGAGCAGCATGTGATTTTTGGAGGAAGACTTGGCGAGTACAAGTATTATGATATGGACAAGGTAACCGAGTCGGCGCTAAAAGCGGTAGAGAAAAATCTAATAAAGTAAGAAAAGAAAGGATGTGCTCATTTGGAAAAAAGGTTTGCACTGTTAATTGATGCAGATAATGTATCTGCCAAGTATATTATGCCAATACTGGATGAATTATCAAAGTATGGGAATATAACTTACAAAAGAATATATGGAGATTGGACAAGCACTCAAAACTCCAGCTGGAAGGAAGAATTACTTACCAATTCCATAAGCCCCATTCAGCAATTTAGTTACACACAAGGAAAGAATGCGACAGACTCAGCTATGATTATTGATGCAATGGACATACTGTATACAAATAATGTGGAGGGCTTTTGTATTGTCTCCAGCGACAGTGATTTTACAAGACTGGCAAGCAGGCTTCGGGAATCAGGATTAATGGTGATCGGTATGGGCGAGACGAAGACGCCAAAGGCATTTCGTAAGGCGTGTGATATCTTTACGGTGATTGAATTGCTGGTGGAAGAAAATAACCAGTCACCTAGGAATAATAAAGAAGAAAAAGAGGAAGATAAGCAGGAACCTAATATTGTAGATAAAAAAGCGGTTGAGGAAGCTGTCATTAAGATTATCACAGAAAATCAAAACAGTGATAAGGAAACAGGGCTTGCGGAAGTGGGAAACAGACTGGTAAAATTGTATCCTGATTTTGATGTCCGCAGCTATGGATACAGCCTGCTTTCTAAGTTTCTGGAGGAATTTCCAAAGATTAGGGTGATCAAGAACGGCAATTTTGTTTCTGTCACATTATACGAGGACCTGGGAACGAAAGAACGGATGGAGCAGTATATTGTAGAAAAAGTGAAAGAGAGCGGTAAAGAAGGGATTCTGTTAGGTCCATTAGGCAATAAAGTACATAGTAAATACAATGACTTTAAGGTTAGCGATTATGGATATTCTCAATTTAAGCAATATGTACAGAGTATTGATCATATTGTCCTTAAAGAGGAGGGGAATATGTTAAAGGCGTTCTATAAATAAAAGGCATTATTGTCAAGTAAAAATGTGAAAGCGCATATACATAAAGTAACAGGAAATGTATTTGGAGGATTTCATGTCTTTAAAACAAGAAATATTTAAAGGAACGGTTATACTAACCATTGCGGGACTAATAACCAAGGTTCTTGGTCTTTATAATAAGGTTTTCTTGGCAAATCTAATCAGTGCTGCGGAAATGGGAAGGTATCAATTGATTTTCCCTGTTTTTCTAGTTTGCCACTCTATTTGCTGTTCTGGAATTGAATTGGCGCTGTCGAAAATGGTGGCGGCACTTGCCTCCGGACAATGCCATGGAAGTCTCCGCAGAGTGGTAAAAATTGCAGTGTTTTTATCATTTTCGTTGACGATTGTTTTATCTATGGGGATATTCATTTTTTCAAAAGAAATCAGTATCTATTTCTTAAATGAACCAAGCTGTGCCCAGTATTTAAGAACTCTTGCATTTGTGATGCCTTTTTCATCGGTACATACATGTGTCACCGGTTACTTTTTGGGCATCAAAAAGGCGGGTGTTCCTGCGGTGGCGCAGTTGATTGAACAAATAACGAGAGTCCTTTCTATTTATGCTTTGTCAATTGCCTATTTCCATGGAAATAATGCTAATGCGTCCATGGCGGTGTATGGCATGTTAGCAGGAGAAGTGGTTGCGTGCGTGTTCGTACTGATTGCTTATCATTTTCATGTTCTTTCGGAAAAAAGGAGGCTTGGTCAATCAGCTCATACTCATAAGCCGATCAAGAGGCGAAGCCTTTTAATGGAATTAGTTGAATTAGCATGGCCCTTATCGACAAATAGAGTTATCATTAATGGCCTGACAAGTGTTGAGGCGGTATTGATTCCTTATATGCTTACCTGTTATTATGGGAATAGCGAGCAGTCATTGGGGGTATTTGGTGTCTTGACAGGTATGGCACTGCCTTTTATCATGTTTCCCACAACCTTAACTAATTCGCTGGCGACGATGCTGCTTCCCGCTGTATCAGAAGCGAAGGAAAAAAGCGATTACCAACTGATCAAACGAACTGTTTCTAAAAGCCTTCATTATTGCCTGCTGACCGCAATCATAAGCATTACTGTCTTTTTGCTTTATGGAAATGCATTTGGGAACGTTATATTTAAAAGCGAAATGGCAGGCCAATTTTTAACATTATTTGCGCTGCTATGCCCATTTATGTATGTGACGTCAACCCTGTCAAATGTATTGACAGGAATGGGAAAGGCCAGACTTCCTTTAATCCATAATATTATTTCTATGGCTATACGGATTGCGTTTATAGTCATATTCATTCCCAGATATGGCATCAAAGGATATTTGTGGGGACTCTTAGTCAGCTATCTGATGCTTGTGGCGCTTCATGGCATTCAGATCATGCATCTTACCGGGATTGAATTTAATGTTTATAAGAGCATTATATGGCCGGGGATTTTTGCGGCGCTTGGCGGTGTAATATCCATGTTAATCTATCAAAACATAATCAATTATATATCGCTTTCGCCCATTTTTTTATTAGCGATATCCTGCATAGTGATTTGTTTTATCTACTTTATGTGCCTATTACATACCAAGCTTCTTAGATAAATGAAATATCTCAAATAAATTATAATGAAATATAGATAATAATGTGTTATGATAATAAAAAACGTATGAAGAGGGTGAAAGAAATGATAGGTGAACTACAATTATTAATGAATGCAGCGATGATGAATCCCAGTACAGGGGATGAGTCAAACATTTTATTGTGGGTAATCATAGGAGTCTTAGCTTTTGTTCTTATCTTGACGATGATTATTCTTAAAATCAAAAATAAAAAATAGAGTTCAAGAGAGCAAGATTCCAGCAGCGGATATGATTGGAATCTTGCTTTCTTTGTTCTTTTTACTGTTGCCATTGGCAACCGAGGGGATAAAAAGAGAGGAGAAATGATGAATAAGAAGTTCTTAACGATGGGTTTATTATTAATCTTGATGGTATCCGGATTGTCTGCTTGCAGCAACACCGCCGATGAGATAATTAAAACTGAGACCGAAGATAAGTCTTATGATAGTACTGCCTGGTCCGAGACCGAATCTTACGACAGTGTTAAAGAGAGCGTTAACATTGGCTCTTTAAAGGGTCCGACTTCAATGGGGCTTGTTTCTTTGATGGATCAGGCCGATCGGGGGGAGGGGCGCCATGATTATAATTTTACAATGGTCACGGCTGCCGATGAGCTGCTTTCGCAGATCATTAACGGGGATCTGGATATTGCCATGGTTCCCGCCAATGTAGCCAGCGTCTTGTACAATAAGACAGAAGGCGCAATCAGCGTTTTAAATATCAATACGCTAGGTGTTCTTTACATTGTCGAGAGTGGGGAAGGCATTTTGTCAATCGAAAGCTTAAAAGGGAAAACCCTATATTTGACAGGTAAGGGCACGACGCCTGAGTATGTTATGAATTATCTTTTGGGACAATATGGCTTGACTGCTGATGATGTGACACTGGAATTTAAGTCAGAGGCCACTGAAGTTGCAGCGGTTCTGACTGAGCAGAAAGATGCGATCGGCTTATTGCCTCAGCCTTTTGTGGCTGTGGCTATGGGTCAAAATGAGAAGCTAAGAATTGCCTTGGATTTGACAAAGGAATGGGATCTGGTTCAGGGTGAGGCTAAGAGCAGCCTTGTGACTGGCGTCACTGTTGTGAGAAATGAATTTCTTGAGGCGCATGGTGATGTTGTCGATGACTTTTTAGCTGAATATGAAGCTTCTACAGAATTTACCAACACCAATACAGAAGCGGCAGCCCAGTTGATTGTGTCGCTGGGGATCGTTGCAAATGCCACAATCGCCGAACAGGCGATTCCCTACAGCAATATTACTTATATCGATGGTGAAGCAATGAAAACGGCGCTTAGCGGCTATTTACAGGTGCTGTACAATCAAAAGCCTGAATCGGTGGGAGGCAGTATGCCCGGGGATGACTTTTACTTTATCAGTCAATAGCATAGCTTATGAGCATGAAGCAAGGAGATAGTGTGGAAGGAAAAAGGAATCAATTAATCAAGCGCATGGCTGTTTTCCTATTTTGGATGATCGTATGGTATGTTGCGGCAAGAATCATTGACAGACAAATCATTTTTGTAGGTCCGGCGGATGTGATCCATTCATTTGCCAAACAAGTGCCTACAAAGGCGTTTTGGGAGACCATTGCCTATTCTATGAGCAGAATAGGCTTGGGTTTTGTAACGGCATTCATTGCCGGCACAATGATTGGGATGGCAGCCTATCGCTTCAGGATTTTAAAGGATCTCTTAGAGCCGGTAATTGTATTGATGAAATCCATTCCGGTAGCCTCATTTGTCATTTTGGCTTTGATTTGGATTGGGTCTGAGAATTTAGCTATTTTAGTCGGCTTTTCGATTGTCTTTCCATTGATTTATGTCAACACTATTGCAGGCCTCGATAATGCCGACTACAAGCTCCTTGAGATGGCACAGGTATTTAGAGTGAAGGGCTGGTACCGATTCAAATATATTTACAAGCCTGCACTGCGGCCTTTTTTGATTAGTGGCTGTAAAATTGCGCTGGGTATGTGCTGGAAATCCGGTATCGCTGCAGAGGTTATCGGGGTTCCTGCCAAGTCCATCGGGGAGCAGCTGTATATGGCTAAGATATATTTAAGCACAGCAGACTTATTTGCCTGGACAATCGTGATCATCATATTAAGCGCGTTGACTGAAAAGCTGATTATTTACTTATTAAAATTTCTGTAGGTCGGTGACATCATGGCAATTAAAATGAATCATTTGAAAAAAACATATAACGGCAAAGCGATTTTCGAGGATGTTAATTTCGAATTTCAGGATCATCGAATCTATTGCCTGATGGGAGCTTCGGGTTCAGGGAAAACCACCGTTTTGCATATCTTGCTGGAGCTGGTTCGTGAGGACGGCGGGAGCATTATGCGCCCTCCGCAGCTGCGCTTTAGTGCAGTGTTTCAGGAAGACCGGCTGTGTGAAGATTTTTCGGCAGTTGAAAATATACGTATGGTCACCGGAAAAGCGATGTCAGAACGTGAGATTATTGATAAGCTGACCGACATCCTTCCTCACGAAGCGATTGATCAACCAGTGCAGGACTTAAGTGGCGGAATGAAACGGCGGGTTGCTATATGCAGAGCGATAGTGGCTAAAAGCGATGCCGTTATAATGGATGAACCGTTTACCGGATTGGATGAAGACACAAAACAAAAGGTTGCAGCATTTATTTTAGAAAACCTTAAAGGGCGGCTGCTGATACTATCAACACATCATATGTCAGAAGTTAAGATGATCAAAGGGGATGTTGTGCATATGAATGATGTTAATTAGAAAGAAAATAGAAAATTTATAAAAAAAGAATAAAGATAGTTGACAATGGTTGGGTGGAGGAAGTATAATTAGTCTATAAAAAGAAAGGGGTGAGTCCACCAAAAACTTAAGTGTTATACCAAGAATAATTAAGAAACGGAGGTAGTAAGCCACTATGATCCCATTAAGTGGCGAAAAAGTGTGATAGAATGATAGTAATAATTTAGCCGGAGAGTATTCGATGAATGATGAATGCTCTCCGGTCTTGTTAGTTATTGATCCCTACGGATTACTGCGCACTTTGGATCTCTGTCATCATAGTATCTCGGAAATCTTCACGGAGCGCCCTTCGTCTAATGATTTCTTTGCCGCTATGGCCGCAACGACGGACTTGAGTCCATCCTCTCCGTCCACCGGGCAAGCGGTATCATTAAGAACTGCATCAATAAAAGCCTTTGCTTCGGTTATAAATGCTTGGTTATAGCGCTCTAAGAAAAACCACGTGGGCTTATCCGCAGTGACGCCTTCTGCCGTACTAATTGAAGCTGTTGTGGTCAGGTCATTCTGAACCTGAACACAGCCTTTACCACAATGCACCTCTGTTCTTTGGTCGTAGCCATATCTTGCGGCGCGGCTGTTGTCAATGAGGCCGAGGGCTCCATTTTCGAACTTCAGCATTACAGTGGCGGTATCCACATCGCCATATTTCTTGAAATCTTCGTTGATTTTAACAGTGCCATAGGCTGTGACTTCGGTGATCTCGCTGCCGGATAAGTAACGTGCCATATCAAAGTCGTGAATCATCATATCTATGAATATGCCGCCAGAAGATTCAACGTAGCTCATGGGCGGCTCTTCGGGATCCCTTGAGGTTACTTTAACAATATGAGGGTCGCCTAGCAGACCTTTGGCAACGGTATCTGCCACCTTCTTGTGATTATGGTCAAAGCGGCGGACGAAGCCGACAAAGAGTTTCACCCCTGCCTTTTCTGCTTCTGCTAAAGCTTCTTTGATCTTGTTTAAATCTGTATGTATGGGCTTCTCACACATGATATGTTTGTTGGCTTTTGCTGCCTGGATAATAAAGTCGGCATGTGTGTCAGTTGCCGAACAAATAAAAACTGCATCAATAGAAGGATCGTTAATAATCCGATCTGCTTCTTTGTAGCAGTTGGTTATGCCTAAGTCCTCTGCCCACTGTCTGATTTCTTCCGTCATACAAGGATCAGCTACTGCAGTTACTTTGGCATTAGGCACAGAATAGACAAGATTCTCGCAATGTAGCTTCCCAATGCGTCCAACACCTATTACTCCTATTTGTAGATTTTTCATCATATATCTCCTTTCAACACCAATAGTGGCACGAGCCACGAACTACTATTAATCATACACCGGTGCACTAGACATTTCAATTGTCAATTTGCACAAAATAAAGTAAAGTCACTAGGCGTATTGTACAAAAATGGTTTATTTATTATAAGATCGTTGACAAATATGCTAGAACTGTATATGATGGGTTAAAGGAAAGTGGCTCGAGCCACTCGAAATTACATTACCAGAAAGGAAAAAGAAAGATGGTGTTGGATAATAATAAAGTCAAACTGGGAATTGCTCCAATTGCATGGACGAATGATGACTTGCCTGATTTGGGAAAGGAAAACACATTTGAGCAATGTATCAGTGAGATGGCGTTGGCGGGATTTACCGGAACAGAGATTGGCAACAAATATCCTAAGGATGTGCAAGTGCTATCAAAGGCATTAGCACTAAGAGGGCTAGAGGTATGTAATGCGTGGTTCTCTACTTTTTTAACAACCCGCCCTTTTGAAGAGACAAGAGACGGATTTTTAAAACATATTAAGTTTCTGGCAGCAATGGGAGCAAAGATTGTCGGTGTATCCGAACAAGGGCATAGCATTCAGGGGCAGCAGGACACGCCTGTTTTTGAAGACAAGTATGTCATGAATGACAATGAATGGGAGCTATTATGTGAAGGTCTTAATAAGCTGGGCAAAGAAGCGAAGGCTTATGGAATAAGCCTGACTTACCATCATCATATGGGAACGGTGGTACAAAACGCAGATGAAGTAGAGCGGCTGATGACGAATACAGATAAGGAATATGTCAGTTTGTTATATGACACAGGTCATTTTGCCTATTGCGGTGTGGATCCGCTTGAGATGGTTAAGAAGTACGCATCAAGAATCAAGCATGTCCATCTTAAGGATATCAGAAAAGAAGTCGTGCAAAGGGTTAAGGACGAACGCCTGAGCTTTCTAAAGGGAGTGCGGCTAGGGACATTTACGGTGCCGGGAGATGGCTGTATTGACTTTAGGCCAATCTTCAAGGAACTGGACGGCATTGGATATGAAGGATATATGCTAGTCGAGGCAGAGCAAGATCCTGCGGCAGCAAATCCATTGGAATATGCGATCAAGGCTAGGAAGTTCATTGAAAAGGAAATTGGTCTATGAAGGGAGAAACAATTAAATGGAAAAAGTAAGAGTAGGTATTGCCGGATTGGGAAGACTGGGTAAAGTTCATGCGGCTAATATTGCATATAAGATACCGGATGCTAAGCTGGTCGCCGCTTGTTCCATTGTGCCGGAGGAATTAGAGTATGCGAAAAAGGAATTTGGCATTACGGCTGGATACGACAATTTTGAAGAGATGCTTGAGAATAAGGATATTGATGCGGTAGCCATAGTTACGACAAGTAAAGAGCATTGCCGACAAATACAAGCGGCACTTTCAAAAGGAAAGCATGTTTTCTGTGACAAGCCTCTGGGTGTAACTGTTGAAGAATGCAAAATGGCAGAAAAAGCCGTTGAGGAGCATCCTGAACTGATATTTTTTCTGGGATTTATGCGGAGATATGACCCGTCATATCTTTATGCGAAAAGGAAGATTGAGGACGGTGCCATCGGAGTGCCATATATGGTGAAGGCGACCGGAATTGATCCGGAAGCAGCGATAGAAGGAGCCATTCGATATGCGGCGCATAGCGGAGGAATATTTATTGATATGGCGATTCATGATATTGATTTAATGCGCTGGTTCTTAGGTACAGATCCTGTGACAGTTTATGCGACAGGCGCAACTTTTAAACATCCGGAATTCAAGGAAGTTGGCGATGATGAAACAGGCGCAGCCCTCTTCAAGTGTGAGAATGGCGCTATCGGTGCTATTCATGTGGGGCGCACAGCGGCTCATGGATATCATGTGGAAACAGAGATAATCGGAACTGAGGGCTCATTGCGCGTCAGTCCGGTGCCTGAGAAAAACCTGTGCATGATTTTCAATAAAGAAGGCGCGGTTAAGGAATGCGTGGAAAACTTCCCAGAAAGATTTGATATGGCTTATCTCATGGAGATGAGCGCATTTATAGACTGTATCAAGAAAGGCAAAAAGCCGGATGTAAGTGTTTATGATGGAACAAAGTCAGCGCAAATCGGACTTGCGGCGACCAGAGCCTATAAGGAAAGTAAAATCATAAACATTGAGTACTAATGGCTGTTACCATATTTTCATTTTTGGAAATAGCGGTTCATGATAGATCAAGCAATAATTTAGTCATCCTTCCATAAAATCATATATATGGGAGGAGCACAAAATGTAGGAGGAATAGTATGAAGAAAAAAGTGTTGGCTTTATTGATGATGATGACAATGGTATTTTTGTTGGCAGGCTGTGATAAGGAAGAGCCGGAAAAGGCAACTACAGGCACCAATAAAGAATCAGAAGCTCCCTCTAGTGGAAATGAAACTACCGGAGAAAAAGAAAAATCTGGAGATGACATTAGTATTTCTGTAGTGTATAAAACCTTAAATTCTGAATACTGGGGAAATGTAAAAGATGGCGCACAGGCAGCGGCAGATGAACTGGGAATTGAATGTACAATACTAGGAGCGACCAATGAATCGGCGATTCAAGAGCAGGTGACTATTTTAGAGGATCAGATAAGCGTGGGAATTGATGCCCTGGTAGTGGCGCCAATCGAGAAAAGCGCAGTTATTGGTGCTCTAGAGCCTTATGTGGATAGTGTTCCGATTGTATTTGTTGACAGCGATGCAGATTTAGCAGGTAAGAAGGCATTTATTGGAACTGGTAATACAACAGCCGCTAAATTAGGCGGAGAATATATTGCCGGCTTACTTGGAGAAGGTAGCAAAGTTGTGCTTATGGGAGGACAACAGGGTGAAGGAACATCGACTGAAAGATTATTGGGATTTGAGCAAGCCATGCAAGAGGCCGGAATTGATATCCTTGAAACTCAATATGGCGGAAACGTTGCAGACTCCGCCATGGCTGTCATGGAAGATATGTTGACAAAATACCCTGGAGAAATTAATGCTGTTTTATCAATGAATGATGATATGGCTTTAGGCTGCATCCAAGCGATTGAAGGATCGGGAGAAGAAAACATCATGGTAATTGGATTTGATGGCAATGCAGCCGCATTAGAAGCAATTCAGGCAGGATCGATGACCGCTACGGTGGCGCAGCAGCCTTATGCGATGGGTTACCAAGCAGTTATGCAGGCTTATCAGGCAGCTATAGGTAATGAAATAGATGCGGTTCAGGAAGTTGACGTTATACTTATCGATAAAGATAATGTTGGAGAATATCTGAAATAATATTGAGCTCAAATTAAAGAGGAAGGTGGTGGCAGATAAGCCACCACCAGCTTTTTTACAGTAGGAGGAATGAGCGAATGGAATATGTAGTTGAACTTAAAAATGTTACAAAATATTTTCCGGGCGTTATCGCCCTTAATAATATGTCGATTCAGATTAAGCCTGGAGAAATACATGGTTTGATTGGAGAAAATGGTGCGGGGAAATCAACTTTAATTAAGGCTCTGACTGGTGTGTACCAGCCTGAAGAGGGGGAAATTTACATAGACGGTAAAAAGCGGTCTTTTCAAACACCCAATGATGCCAGAAAGGCGGGGATCGCATGCGTTTATCAGGAACTGAATATTGTCAAGCTGCTATCCATTACAGATAATATTTTCATGGGTAGAGCGATTAAAACGAAATTAGGCTTGCTGGACTATCACAAGATGGACAAAGAAGCCCGTGAAGCCATGAAGGCGTTAGGGCATGATATCGATCCCCAGAAAATATGCGGGACACTTGGGTTGGGCTTGCAGCAAATGATCGAGATAGGGAAAGCCATCCAACTGAAATCTAAACTGATTATTATGGATGAACCGACCTCTTCTCTAGGTGAAAAAGAAGTGGCGCAATTGATGGAGACAGTGAGAAAGTTAAAAGACCAAGGTGTGGCGATACTTTTTGTTTCGCATAAATTAGAAGAATTATTTGAGTTATGTGACCGTGTAACTGTTATGCGGGATGGGGAACATATTTGCACAGAGAATATTGAAGATTTAACCAATGATGCATTAATTCGCGCTATGGTTGGACGTAGCCTTGAGAACTTGTTTCCTAAAGAATGCTGTGAGAAGAAGGAATTACTATTAAAGGTAACTAATTTAAAATCGATTGGCGTGCTGGATAACGTTTCCTTTGAGGCATATGGCGGTCAGATCCTTGGGTTTGCAGGCTTAGTTGGAGCAGGGCGAACAGAGACAATGAGAGCTATTTTTGGAGCTGATCCAATTGACGGTGGAGAAATATATATCAAAGGGAAAAAAGTATTGAATAAAAGCCCGAAGCGAGCTATTGCCAATGGCATGGCATTATTGACGGAAGATCGAAAAGGGCAGGGGCTAATATTGGAACAATCGATTAAAAACAATCTGATATTAGCTAATATGAATGCGTTTACTTCGAATGGATTCTTGGATAAGAAAATCATTGATGAAAAAGCCGAAAAAAGTGTTGGTAAGCTACGGATCAAAACACCATCTATTGAAGAGAATGTCGGACGGCTTTCTGGTGGCAATCAACAAAAGGTGGTTATTGGTAAATGGTCTAATTCGGATGCGGATATTTATATTTTTGATGAGCCTACACGGGGAATAGATGTAGGCGCCAAAATTGAAGTTTACAATGTTATGAACCAGCTTGTAAAGGCAGGGAAGTGCGTGATTATGATTTCCTCGGAACTTCCGGAGATTTTAGGCATGAGCGACCGCGTTATTGTTATGCGGGAGGGAAGGATAATGGGCGAAATCGAAAGAGATTCAGAGCATTTTAGTCAAGAGGATATTATGAAAGCTGCATGGGGAGGAAATTTAAATGAATAATAAGTTTAGCATTAAAACAATTATTTCGAAATTAGGGCCATTGTTGGCATTGATTATTTTATGCATTGTCCTATCGGTTGTCAGTGATAAGTTCTTAAGCTACAGTAATTTTATGAATATTATAAAGCAAGCATCCATCAATTGTTTTATTTCAGCTGGAATGCTGTTGGTGCTAATCACTGCAGGAATAGATTTATCGGTTGGATTCAACTGTGTGTTGGCAACTTGTGTCATGGGTGTAGGAATGCAGTCTGGGATAACTAGTTCTTTTATTTTAATGGCGATAGCTATTTTGGTAAGTTTATTAATTGGATATATCAATGGTAATCTTTTGACCCGCCTAGACTTGCCCCATCCATTTGTATCTACGTTAGGGATGAAGTTTATTACATGGGGAGCGGCGCTCTTTATTACCTCGGCGACACCGATTGGCTTTAAGAATCAAGGCGTTGACGGCATTTTATTTTTAGGCTCTAAAACAATTAAAGGCTTTCCGATCAGCTTTATTGCGGTTATCATTGTCTTTGCTATTATGCATATATTCCTTACAAGAACCAAACTGGGAAGGCAGATTTATTGTGTCGGCGGTAATCCGGAAGCTGCCAGGCTGTCAGGTATAGATTCAAAGAAAGTTCTGCGTATTACCTACACGATTACAGGCCTTATGTGTGGTATAGCCGGTATTGTGCTGGCAGGCAGGGTGTCGACTGCTAATGCAAATGCCGGTATGACTTATGATACGGACGCAATTGCCGCATGTATTATTGGTGGAGCTTCTTTTACAGGTGGAAAAGGCACGATCTGGGGAACTATGATTGGCGCATTGCTAATTGCGGTTATACGTAACGGCCTTAACCTTCTTGGAGCACAGACTGATATTCAGTATATCATCATCGGTTTTGTTATTATAATAGCAGTATTAATTGATGTAACTAGAGGAAAAGCGGAAGCGAAAGCCAGAAAAATGGCGATGGTAAAATAACCAATAATTACATTGAATTCAATGCTGAAGGGAGTCGGTTGCATGTTTGATCGGCTCCTCCCTTTTGGTAAGGCTTACATCATCAAATTCCTCAATGTTTTCCTTAATGTATATTGAGGCGGGTGTTTTGATAAAGGGTTCAATGTCCTTCTTGGAGTTGTGTACGGCTTCGAATAGTGTTTCAATAACAATACAACCTTCTTGAAATGGTGAAAGGCCGATAGCGAAATCAACGATCCCTCTTTTCACATAAGGAGAGGATTCTTGGATATAGTCACAGACAACAATGCTTATCTTTTTCTGAATGCCGGATTCCTCAATGGCCTGAATGATCTTTTTAAGCCGTCCGGCGACTATGAAAATACCGGTGATGTCAGGGTGCTCAGAAAGTAATTTCTTAGTTTCCTGGTATTCAATAATATCTTGTTCAAGGGTTTCTATAGGGTCAAGGGGTGTCATGCGGGGATAGACCTCTGAAAGCGCCTCCTTAAAACCTTTGGCGCGGAGCTGGTGTGCCCGAATCTGATTAGATCCTGTAATCATGGCTACTTTCCCCTCGCTATTAGTGCACTTGGCTAAAAGTTCTGCGGCCATTTTGCCAATCTGATAATTATCCTCGCCTACGAAGCAAAGGCGCTTGGAGTTTGGGATATCTGAATCAAAGGTAATGACAGTTACCCCTTCTTCTGTTAAGCTGTCAATAGCTTGTTGAATGAGATCATCGTCTTTGAAACGAATAGCTATACCATGAACCTCCTTCTTTTTTAAATAGCTTAAAACGGGCTTGATATTCTCTTCGTTAAAGCCGTCGGTATAATAGAACTCCAGACTTACGCCATATGCTTTTAACGGTTGGGCAGCAGCATTCATTCCATTTTTAAGCATTTTAAAAAATACGGCGCGGTTTGGGTTTGGTATAATAATTGCAAAGATCAGAGGGTTTCTAATGGCGCTAAGGGCGCGCGCAAACTGATTTGGAACATAGTGGTGCTCCGTGGCTATTCTTGTGACTCTTTCCCGGACCTCAGGGCTTATGCCTGGGCGGTTGTGCAATACTTTGTCAACTGCGGAACGTGATACTCCGGCTAATTCTGCGATCTGCTTAATTGTGATACTCATTATCCTCAACCTTTCACCCGAATTTATAGTTTGTGGCTCGAGCCACCATCTAAATATATGTTACCTGAATCTTCTGGATGTGTCAACTAATATATCCACAAAACATCCACAATTAGTGTATAACTATAAGTAATTTGTCAAAAAGTTATGTATTTTGTCTCCTGGAGGATATCATCCAGGAGACATTACAGAGACCTATTTTACTTCAAATGATTCACAGTCTGTACATTGAATATCCGTAGGCCTATCTTCATGGGTTCCTACTTTGATATTGTCTAATGAGCAGTAGCTTTCGTTGTTACAGTGATATTTGCAATCGGAAACTGAACACTGAATACTTTCATTCTTATACATTTTGCGTATCTCCTTTTTGATATGATATCTATAATAAAATAGAGTCGACCTATAATCTTAGTGTGCGTAAAAACCCAAAAAAAATGCAACCACAATATGGTATTAAGATAAAAGTTAATCAAATATTCATCAAAATGATAGAAATTTGAAACGATTTCTTGATATAATAATAAATTATTAAATACTATTTAAATATAGCAGATGAAGATGAAGATGAGGAAATAAACATGAATAAAAAAAAGGGCAAGCACATTGCATTGATCGCAGGGATTCCGCTAGCGCTTTTTGGAATGGTTTATCTGTGCATATCACTTTACTATCAGGATCGCTTTTATTATGGAACTTGGATTAATGGGATAGACTGCTCAGGTATGATAATAGATGAAGCCACCAATCGCTTGATAGAATACGATATAACATACAGATTAAGACTTGAAGAACTTGATGGAACAGAAGAGACAATATTAGGGAATGATATCGACTACCTTGTTTCCTATGAAGAGAGCATTAAGGAGATTAAGCAAGAACAGAGCTTGTGGTTATGGCCAAGGTCATTGGTCGAAGTGAATTTTTATCAGGCAACCAAATCAGCCACTTTCGATGAAGATAAACTGATGGCGGCACTTAATAATACATCATGCATTTCCGGAAGCCAAGTCGTAGATCCACAGGATGCTTACGTAGGCTATAATGAACAAGAAGGCTTTGTCGTGGTGGAAGAGGTCAGCGGCAACCGCATTGATATTGCAATATTATTTGAGGCAGCTAAGTCGACCATCATCGCTGGAGAAACAAGAATTAATTTAGTCGAAAGCGGTTGTTACCTGCAACCCAAGGTGACGAAGGAATCAAAGGAAATCCGCGAGTTTATGGCACCTATAGAAGCCATGACAAGTATTCAGATTACATATCAAATGAGTGACAGCCAGGAAGTGATAGACAAAGCCGAGATTAATTCATGGTTATATATGGGAGAAGATGGGAATCTGGCTATCAATGAAGAAAAGATCGCTCAGTATGTGGAAAGCCTGGCGGCTAAGTATGACACTTTAGGAAATTCAAGGCAATTTGTAACCAGCTTTGGCAGTACCGTTACCGTGCAGGGCGGCAATTACGGATGGCAGATTGATGTTGAAGCGGAGACGGCTGCTTTGCTGGAGATACTGAAAGCTTCAGAGAGTGTGACAAAAGAGCCGGTTTATTTGTCTACAGCCTATAAGCATGGCGGCAATGAAATTGGGAATACATATATAGAGATAAGTATTGCAGATCAGCATATGTGGTATTATGAGGATGGGCAGCTAATAGTTGAGACGGATATTGTTACTGGGAATCCTTATCAAGGGAATTCGACACCTGTAGGCTCATACAAGGTATTGAACAAGCATACTAGCATCGTTCTTAAGGGAGAGGATTATGAAAGCTTTGTCAATTACTGGATCGGATTTAGGGGAACGGCTTATGGGATCCATGATGCTAGCTGGCGATCATCTTATGGGGGCTCGATATATTTGGGCAATGGGTCACATGGGTGTGTCAATACACCATATAGTAACGTTCAGATTATCTTTAATAAAGTGTCAATTGGTACCCCTGTGATGATATATTGATAAAGGCCATCTTATGATGGCTGATGTTTTTTGAAATTTCTTGAAAGTGAGGTATGAGTATGCGGTTTTTAGATATTATTGTAAAGAAGCGTGAGGGAAGAGAACTTTCAACAGAGGAAATCCAATATTGGATTAAAGAGTATGTTGCTGAAAATATTCCTGATTATCAGGTGAGCTCTTTGCTTATGGCGATTGTGCTAAATGGTATGAATGCTAGGGAAACGTCGGACTTGACACTGGCTATGATGCATAGCGGAGACGTTATTGATTTAAGCAGGATTCAAGGCATTAAGGTTGATAAGCATTCAACCGGTGGTGTGGGAGATAAGACAACATTGGCTTTAGGACCGATGGTTGCGGCTTGCGGGGCCAAGCTGGCTAAGATGTCCGGCAGAGGATTAGGCCATACCGGAGGCACCCTTGATAAGCTTGAATCAATTCCTGGCTTTAATTGTTATTTAGATAAAGAACAATTCATTTATCAAGTGAATAATTTGAATATTGCCGTGATTGGGCAGACAAGCAGTTTGGTTCCGGCGGATAAGAAGTTATATGCATTAAGAGACGTGACGGCGACGGTTGACTCCATACCTCTGATTGCATCTAGCATCATGTCAAAGAAGCTGGCCGCAGGGAGCGATGCTATTTTATTGGACGTTAAATATGGAGAAGGGGCATTTATGAAGACCCCTGAAGCCGCCATCGAGCTTGCTCAGTCTATGATTGCCATTGGAACGTCTTTAGGCCGAAGCGTGCGGGCAATGATCACGGATATGAATCAGCCGCTTGGTAAGGCGATTGGGAATGCCTTAGAGGTAAAGGAGGCGGTTCAGACATTAAAGGGTGATGGGCCGCAGGATTTTACGAAACTTTGTGTGATTGCAGGAGGCAATTTACTAGTTCAGGCACAAATCGTGAAGGATAATGCAGAAGGGGAAGAGATGATTTTGCAGGCAATAGCATCAGGAACGGCATTTGATATGCTTAAAGCAATGGTCAGAGCCCAAGGTGGAGATGATACCGTACTCGATAACTTAGATCTGCTTCCTGCTGCTAAGTATATAACTCCTTTAAAGGCAGGTGATTCAGGCTGCGTCCAGCATTTGAATGCATTGTCATTGGGTGTCCTAGCTATGAAGATCGGGGCCGGCAGGGCAACGGCGGAGGATGTTATTAATCCGGCAGTGGGTATCGTTTTAGAAAAGAAGGCAGGCGACTGTGTCGGTAAAGGTGACGTTCTTGCATATATTCATCATGATACCCCGCTTGATGAGGATTGGATTAATGACTTTTATAATAGTTATCATATTTCGCCTGAGGAGCCTGAGAGCAATCCATTAGTATATAAGATTATCAGTTAAGTGAAGGTTCCCTTTCATCGTCAGTGGAAGGGAATGAAAGTATAGAGAAAGATATTGCAGACTGGTCTGCAATATGCATGGGTGTAAGAGATGGACAAAACGCATCGTGGAAAGGTTACCTTCATTTACCATTGCGGTTTTAGTATAGAATTGAATGATTGCAGCATGCTGTTTGATTATTGGCAAGGAAATATTCCGGAGTTTGATGCTAATAAGCCGTTATATGTATTTAGCAGTCATAACCATGGGGATCATTTTAATCCTGTGGTTTTTAAATTAAGAGAAAAATATAAAGACATAGTCTATATTTTAGCGGATGATATCCAGGCAAAAGATGCTGGAGATATTGTCTGGGTTAGAGAGAATTCGACCGATCAGATTAATGGGATTAAGGTCAGGACCTTTCATTCCACCGATGCAGGCGTTGCTTTTTATATTCAATTAAAAGACTTGTGTCTGATGCATTTAGGCGATTTAAACTGGTGGCATTGGGAAGGCGAGAGTGATGCGTTTAACAATGCCCAGAAGACAGATTATCAAAAAGAAATAGATAAAATGAAAGATTTGAATATTGATATAGCTTTTGGTCCTGCCTTGGATAAAAGGTTAAAGCCTAACCACTGGTGGGGAATTGATTATTTCCTGAGTCATACTAAAGCAAAGAAGGTGTTCCCGATGCACTTTTTTAAAGATATGGATACTTGCCGTGAGCTTTTGTCTATGAAAGAGATGCAGCGCTATGAAGATCGAATTGTTTCGGTAGATGAGCTTAATCAGGTGTTTTATATCGATTAATGTAAAATCTATTGACAACAAGTAGAAAATGTGATAGTTTATGAGACTCATGTATGTTTATAGTATACGTGGTCTCTTTTCTTTTAACCTAAAATCTAACGAGGAGAGTAGTTATGGGATTATTAGAGTTATTTTTGATTGCAGTAGGATTGTCGATGGATGCTTTTGCGGTATCTGTCTGTAAAGGTCTTAAGATGCCTAAACTAAATCTGGGTCAGGGATTAGTGATTGCCCTGTTCTTTGGAGGCTTTCAGGCGGCTATGCCGCTTATTGGCTGGCTGCTGGGTAAGCAGTTTGAGGCGTATATTGCCAGCCTTGACCACTGGATTGCTTTCGTTTTACTGAGTGCTATCGGCATCAAAATGATTGTGGAAACTTCACATGATGATGACGGCGTGACTGAAAACAATAAGAATGCTTTTGACCTTAAAGAACTGTTAATTCTTTCCATTGCCACCAGTATAGATGCGCTTGCTGTTGGAATCACCTTTGCATTCCTCCAAGTGTCAATCGTGCCTGCCGTAAGCTTTATTGGGATCACAACCTTTATATTGGCATTTATCGGCGTGCTTATTGGCAAAGCTTTTGGAGCGAAATTTAGAAACAAGGCTGAAATAGCTGGCGGTATTATATTAATTTTCATCGGTCTGAAAATTTTATTAGAGCATTTGGGTATTTTATAGAAAATGGGAAGCGGCATCGACCACTTCCCATTTTCTATAAAGTTAAAAAACTGTTATGCTTCGTAAGCCCTTAGTTCTTCGATCACTTCACGGGCTCGATCTTCGCAAACACCGCAAACTGTCGTTATCTCAGTGGCATCTACAACTTCGTCATAAGAACTGGCCCCGCTATCGATTGCATCTTTGATATCCCTTGTTGAGATGTTTAAGCAGGGGCAAATAATTTCTTCCATATCCATTTTAAAATTCCTCCTATATCCAAACATAGTATGAGCAAATAGGAAGTTTTTATTCTGCTTCACGCTGCACCTTGACAAATAATCCCGTTTTACTTAAAGCGGGGCGAAGTGCTGTATAGAGCAGTGATGCAAGAAAAATGGAGGTTGCAGCATTAAATAATGTAGTCGCAGCGGCCATCTTTGCAAAGGCTGACGCAATATCTACCTGAACACCTAAAAGATAATAATTATAAATATAACCGACTAAAGGATCAGCAACCACATTAAAAGCCATGCCGATAAAGGCTGAAATAACGGCCCATTTGACAATATAGCCCTTCTCGTGATGCTCGCTAAGGCGGGCAGCTCTGTGGGCGACAAAGCCTACGATTAATCCGATGCACAGCTTAAAGATAAAAGTCTTAGGTGCTGACACGGCATATCCCGAAGTTAAATCGGCAATAGTCATCCCGACGGCACCTGCTAAACCTCCTAAACGCCCGCCAATTAATAAAGCCCCAAGGACGCAAAAGGTATTGCCAAAATGTATAGCTGTTTTACTTACTCCAAGTGTAAAATCAAATCTAAAAAACTGGAAGCCTATATAGCAAAGGGCAGCAAACAAAGCTGCCTGGGCAAGCAGTAAAATCTTGTTGTTTTCTTTCATGATCATTCTCACCTACATTCATTATTTTTTTACTATCATAGCACCAAACTGGTCAGGTTTAAAACGCCAGATTATAAAAATATCATAGATCCAGATGAGCATGCCATCAAAAGTCTTAGATTAGCATTTATCCGGTTCAGGATAGTCTGTTCCGAAGGTTTCGACAGTCATGGACTTAATGCGCTGTTCTTCTAGTGGGCGGTCGCTATGGTTCGTCTGTACCTCCGCAATCTTGTCCACAATATCTAACCCTTCGATGACCTTGCCAAAAGCAGCATAACTGCCATCTAAATGTGGTGAAGTTTTGTGCATCAGGAAAAACTGTGATCCAGCGGAATCAGGAGCCATTGCCCTGGCCATCGACAGAACGCCGGGGGTATGCTTTAATTGATTGGAAAAACCGTTCTGGGTAAATTCACCCTTAATGCAATAGCCGGGCCCTCCCATGCCGGTGCCATTAGGACAGCCGCCCTGGATCATAAAGCCATTGATCACTCTGTGAAAAATGATGCCATCATAATAACCTTTATGAATCAGTGAAATAAAGTTATTGACTGTATTAGGAGCCATATCCGGGTAAAGCTCTGCTTTCATTACATCGCCGTTTTCCATTGTTATTGTTACAATTGGGTTTTGAGTCATATCTATCTATCCTTTCAAATTGTGATAGTATCCATTGTACCTAATTTCACAAAAGAAGTAAATATGTTTGTTTTTTTAAAATAGAAAAGCTATAATTAGATTAACATGATAAATGAGGTGAAGCGATGGCAATCATGGTAGTAAATATAGAAGATGACTCGACGTTAAAGATGAATGAATTCTTTGACTTTAATGGTTATTGTTATGGGATCAGCAGGTCAAGGAACGATAATAGCAGGACTTGTGCTCAATTAGAGGACTTTTATGAATGTACTGTTAGGACCAGGTGGGTAGAGGGCACTGTCGTATTTGTAAATCATACTGAGAAAACAGCCAGTATGATCGGTTGGTATCAAACAGCCAAAATTTATCGGGATATTCAGCAGATATCCTTATTCTTGGAAGGCAATATCGTGGCAAAATCTGTAGATGCCGTGCTGCTTAAGAAAGAATCCAGAATTGCATTTCCTTCGTTTCATTTCTGGGATAAGATGTATGAGGTTATCGAATCTGATGACAACCGATATGATCAATTGAAGGAGATCATTGATCATTACCATGGGCAGACGACCTTGTTTAGGTATGACGTTGTGAATTACCCTCTTGAAAAGAATAAGATTCGAGCGGCAGGCAGTCGCGGAGCAAAAGGGAAAAGCTTGGATTTTAAGAGTATGAACCGGTACTGTATTGCTAAGTGTGAAGTGCTTGCAAGTCGCCTAATGGGGGATGCCTGTGAGGATATAAGTGAAATCAAAGGATTATTAGAGTATGCAAAGCTGGCTGTTTTATACGATAAGGAGTCTAGTGACGGCTACTATTATCAGGCAATGGCCGATGAACAGCTGGGCTTTGTAAAACAGGGCTTAAAAGCCATTGAAAAGGCTATTTCCCTGGACGGGGCAAAGGATGACCTGCTTGCCCAAAAAGGGAATCTGCTTGTTATTCAAAGACAATATCAGGAAGCTATTCATTATTATGAGGAAGCATACGGACTAGAGGGTGATGAGCTGTATTTGGTTTTAGCAGGCAAGACGTACAGCCTGATCGGAAATGTGGATATGGCGTATAAGACATTCCGTAAAATTGTAGATCCCAATATTTTAAAAGCTCATGGCATTAGCTTGAAGGACATTGAAAAACGTTGGCCATTCGTGGCTATCAGGAACTTTAATTTAAAGCGAATATTAAAGAACAGGAGGTAGAAAATGGAGGGTTTAAGAGATATTTTATTGGCATCGGATAATATTGTGTTTTTCGGCGGCGCCGGTGTCTCGACTGAAAGTGGAATTCCTGATTTTCGGGGGGAGCAGGGAATTTTCCGGACAAAAAGCCGTTACGGCTATTTGCCAGAGGAGATTATTTCTCATAGTTTTTTTATGAAGAATCCGGAAGTGTTCTATGACTTCTATAAATCAACGATGATTAATCAGGAAGCCAGGCCTAATAAGGCGCATCTTAAATTGGCAAAACTTGAAGAAGCCGGACGGCTTAAGGGGGTCATAACTCAGAATATTGACGGCTTACATCAAATGGCAGGGAGTAAAGCTGTTTATGAGCTTCATGGAACGATACATAAGAATTATTGTATGAACTGCGGTAAGTTCTTCGGGCTTGCTACGATTGTTATGTCCAAGGGCGTGCCCCGTTGTGACGTATGCGGTGGCATTATTAAACCGGACGTCGTTTTGTACGAAGAAGGGCTTGATTCTCAGACAGTGGAAAGCAGCATCCAAGCGATAGCGGCTGCAGAGGTTTTGATTGTTGGGGGCACATCGCTGAATGTCTATCCGGCAGCGGGATTCCTTCAGTATTATAAAGGAAAACGCCTAATTCTGATTAATCAAAGTAAGACTCCATATGATAAAAGGGCAGATCTTCTGATCCGTGAACCCATCGGGGAAGTGCTGGGAAGGATATAACCTTTTAGTCAATACAAACCGCTTCCTGTTTGATATTGTTCCAGGAAGCGATTGCTAATTGCGTTATTCTATAAACCGGCAAGGTATTGCTGAACAGAATATAAAGCATTGGCGCCATCTGCGGCAGCAGAGATGACTTGACGCAATTGCTTTGTTCGGATATCACCTGCCGCAAAAATCCCCGGCGTGCTAGTTATGCCGGTTTCATCGGCAATGATATAGCCGGCATCGTCCATATCCACAACACCTTGATAAGCAGCGGAATTGGGGTCCATGCCTATTGCAATAAAGACGCCATCAACAGGATAGTCCTTTGATTCACCAGTTTTAACATTCTGAATGGTCAGGCTTTCTATAGAATCCGTGCCATTGATGGAAACGGCAACGCTGTTCCATAAAATGCTTACGTTCTTCTGATCCTTAAGCTTCTGCCCGAGTATCTTGGCGGCTCGGAATTCATCCCTGCGATGGACGATATAAACCTGCTTGCATAACCTAGATAGGTAAAGAGCATCCTCCACAGCCGAATCGCCACCACCAATAATGGCAGTTGTTTGATTTCTAAAAAAAGCTCCGTCACAGGTGCCGCAATAAGATACGCCCTGCCCTTTGAATGTCTCTTCACCGGGAATATTAAGACTCCGATGGGAAGCACCGGCGGCAATAATAATTGATCTCGCCCGATAGCGGCTGCCATCTTCAAGCAGGACAACCTTCTCATCACCATCTAAAGTAATAGATACAACGGAACCGGTAACAAATTGCCCTTCCAAGGCATCAACATGATCACGCATCCGAACGCCAAGGTCATAGCCGCCAATGCCAGGTAATCCCAGATAATTATCAACTTCTGAAGATGATAATATCTGCCCTCCACTGATACCTGACTTTTCGATAATTAGTGTCGAAATCTTGGCGCGCTGCGCATAAACTGCGGCTGACAGACCGGCAGGTCCAGAACCGATAATAATTAAGTCATATACGTTATTCATCATATCTCCTAAAGGGCGCTATTGATTTTCTTGGTTAAGTCGGCTTTGGAAACCACTCCGACAACCTTATCTATAGCCTGTCCGTCTTTAAATAGAATCATTGTGGGAATAGACATAACCTTGTAAGCCTGTGCAATAGCATTGCTCTCATCGACGTTAAGCTTGCCAATCATTACTTTCCCTTCATATTCAGTTGCCAGCTCTTCGATAATGGGTTCCATCATCTTACAGGGACCGCACCAATCTGCGTAAAAGTCTACAAGTACGGGAACTTTGGCTTCCAGAACTTCTTGCTTAAAATTAGAATCATTAAATTGCTTTGTCATGGTCTGACACATCCTTTCTTGAGTTTTATTAATCATCAGGAATTTTATTAATAATCATCACGACATTAGTATACACTATTTTAATAGTTTTGAACAGGGGGATTGAAAGGAATCATAATTTAGTGTAGAATAAAAAGAAATAATATAAAAGGAGAAAAATTATGGCGAGAAAGAGAAAGCGTGACTTCTGGGATGAAGACATAAGCCAAATGGAAGAAACGACGCGTGAAGATAAAAAGACTGTCGCAGATACGAGTGCCTTTGGTAGCGAAACTATAGTAGATGAAAAATTTATGGCAACAAAGAATATGCCAATCAAAGTTATGACAAGATTATTTTTAATGATAACGGCCATTGTTGTTGCTGTTTCTGGATATATTTGCTATAAATATTTTGATGACCGTTATGTCGATGGTGTGTTTGCGGCCAGTTATTTTGACAGCAAGAGCTTTTCGGAAGTTTATAATGAGAACATCATGAATATCATTGAGACGCTTGAACAGTTCGAACAGAACGCTGACACATTAAAGGATGCTGATAGCCAGATGTTGAAAGATTTTTCGGCAAACTTTATTAAGAGCGACAGTAATTTTTCTTTCGTTGTTTACAATGATGCTGAGATTCCAGTAGCATTATTTACAAGTGGGGAGGATGCGGTAGAGCGTTTTGAGGGCAGTAATCACAGGATCAAGATAAGTACAAAGATGACAGATGATTTTGTGGTTAAGAATGGGGTTCCGGAGAAAGGCTTGAATAAACAGGAATGGCAGGATGCTTTGTCTGCTTTAGGGAATTCATATGCTATTTATACTTCAGTCAATAACAATTTGGAAGAGGAAGGAAACATCTATAATTCGTATCTGGAGTATTCGAAGTTGACCAATAATTTTAAAATCGCAAGGATTACGGGTATTGCAGGTATTGTCCTATTCTTTGTGCTTCTTGTTTTCTGCATCATTGCCACAGGGCGAAGGAAAGGGCTTAGCGGGACTCGTTTAACCTGGTTTGACAAGATTATTACCGAAGTCGCAGTCTTGATGCTGCTTGCAGTCATCGGCGGCCTTTCGTTTGCTGTCTGGTATCTACATACACATGGTGATATCCCTTATGCCTACTATTTGAAGCTTGGCGGATTATTATTAATTTATATTTTTACCATACGTGGATATTTTAGCCTAGTTCGCAGAATCAAAGCAGGAGTATTTGGTTACAATTCGCTTTTATACATGATTGGCAGCCGTATTAATAACGTGTTGAATAAGCTGCCGAAGGTGGTTAAAGCGCTTATCATCATCCTGTTTTTATTGCTTCTCAATGGAGCTCTGGTATATGGCTTGATTAACTTAAGAGAATTTACAGTGATTGGAATTCCGATTGTGTTCATTGTTGCTCCGATTATCTTTCTGATTGAGTTGATCGTCTTTATTAGCTGTATATTTGGTGAAGGCGATGTGATCGAAGATGAACCTGACAGCCCCGCAGAAGAAGAGGAGCCCATGGTGGATGTGGTTCTTGAGAGTCAGGGCATACCTGAGCCGGAAGAAGATAATGATTGGGAGAATATTGATTTTTCAAAGGTTGTCGAAAGTGTTGAGGGCAAAGGTTACGTTCAATCAGGAGAAGCAAGAGCGGCTACAGTTGAGAATATATTTGGACCAGTTACCGAAAAGACGGTGATTCTCTCCAATGAAGAAACAGCCAAGGTGCTAGGATCCCTTGATCAAGATGTGCCTGAGAGCATGGAGCCTAAAGTGGCTGCAATGCCAGTAGAAGATGACCAGGAAGGCGATCAAGTAGATTTTGTAGAACTGAACAAAGACGTTAGAAAGCTTTTTAAGGTTAGGCTTAAAGAAAAGTCCATCGGTGTGACACTGCGCTCGCCAGCCGAGCCGGTACTATTAGATATAGATAAGGCTAATGCAATTAAGGTATTGTCGCTCTTGTTTGAGAGCATTGAAGTTTATGGCCAAGAAGGTCAAAGAGCCTATATTGAAATCTATATTCAAGCCGGCAAGATGATGTATATGTTGAAGAATACTATTAAGAGTGAAGCTTTAGAACATGTATCTGCGAATATCAACAAAGAGCTTTCAGAGGCCAAGCGAATTATTCAGGGTGAAGGCGGTAAGTTTGTGATTGCGATTGATGGCGGTGTTTGTAAGATAGGAGTATTACTACCAGTTGTAAAATAGTGTTTATACTCTAAGAAAGCAGGCTCTTGTCTTTTGACAAGGTCTGCTTTTTAACATCCGAAGGAAATGTCAACATTTTTTCGTAAGACAAGATATGTTAAATAACTGGTTTAGCTTGGAAGATGTGCGCTATTTTTACAAAGACTATAGAAGAATTTATCTGATTTTCATTTTTTTAGAAGAAACCTTTTGTGCCTAAAAAATTGAATTTCATATTCTTTTTGATATAATAAGTAAATGAAAGGCTCTAACCTTTGTTCTAAAGGGGATACATCAGATGAAAAATATGAAGACAATTTGTGGAGGGATTTTGATGAGTGAGACAAGATATATTATATCTGATGCTGCAAAGATGGTAGATGTGGAGCCACATGTACTGCGCTACTGGGAAGAAGAGTTAGGGATGGAGATACCTAGAAATGAAATGGGGCACAGGTACTATACGGATAAGGAAGTAAAGACTTTTATCAATGTGAGGAATTTAAAAGAAAAAGGTTTTCAGCTTAAAGCAATTAAAATGATTCTGTCGACTGTTTCCTGGAATCTTTCGTTGAATAATATTATATCCATTGATGAAGTAAGAAAAGGCTATAATGAAGAAGAGGCTGAAAAGGAAGAGGTGAAAGCTTTAGAAACCGCTACTGATGTGAAGAAGGACGAACCGGAGGAAATTACTGAGATTGGTCATCTGTCAGAGGTAGAGGCTTCCCTTAAGCAGGTAAGCTCCGAGGATAAAATGAAGCATTTCAAATACATAATGGATAGTATTGTGATGCAGGCTCTCAAAAAGAATAATGAGTCATTACAGGAAAGTATGACTGATGAGATCGCAGAAAAAGTGATTAAGGAAATGGATTATTTATTTAGGGTGCAGGAAGAGAGGGAAGAGCAGCGCTTCAAACAAATTGATGAGGTTATCAGAAAAAAACAAAAAGGAAGAAGAGAGGTGGCAGCAGCTCATGTACCCGGTTATTCATCCACAAAAACTAAGAGGGGATTATTTAAGAATAAAAACTCATTCTAAATACAGACAAGCAGTGAAAATACACAAACCGCCCCGCTTCCTCAAACTTAGGGAGCGGGGCGGTTGCGATATGTTCTGCATCAATACTTCAGATTATTCAGCGGAAATAGCGCCTGTTGGACATACAGATGCGCATGCACCACAATCAATACATTCATCAGCATTGATGTCATATTTTCCGTCTCCTTCAGCGATGGCACTTACCGGACATTCCCCCTCACAAGCGCCACAGCTAATGCATTCTGTTGAAATTACATATGCCATAATTGTTACCTCCTTGTATTCTCCTAATATTTCTCTTTACAGAATCATTGTAATACAAAACATTATGCAATACAAGTTCTTTTTAAAAACAATAAAGGATTGGATCGCGCTGTTGCAAAATCAGAAAAAGTGTATTATAATACAGACATATTTTATAAAAAGGAGGCACTGGCATGGCACAGATAACGAAAGACATGATGATTGGTGACTTGCTTCAGATAGACGCAGGTATAGCCCCTATTCTTCTGGAGATTGGAATGCATTGCTTAGGCTGCCCGTCTTCACAGATGGAGACCATCGAAGAAGCAGCAATGGTTCACGGGATTAAGCCTGACGATTTGCTTGACAAGATTAATGGATTTTTAGTACAAAATAATTGATATAAAAACGGCTCAATGTTGAGCCGTTTTTATATATCTGATAAAACCTGTAGAGCCTTGTCTTTAACAATTACTTCGAAATGCTCCTGGTAATATGCCAAGCTGGCATATGAGGTCTTGATGCGTTTGCCGTATTCTGCAGCAATGTTACAAATCTTGTTGAATTCTCTAGGTGAATAGTCGCCTTTCCAAAGCACCAGATAATAATCACTAGTCGTTGGATCTTTGTATAAAGTGTTTTGACCATTATACCTGTCAATAATAACAGAGGAGAATGTTATGACATTGTCCAATGTTTGAAATTTGAAGACCTTAGAAAGGTTCAAGGCATCTAAATTATTGTTACCTGCCGGCTCGGACCTGCCGAGTGCCTTTTGGTCTTTATTAGGTGACGGTGCGATGTTTTCCACCTCAGGGAGGTCTTCACTGATGATATCTTCGCCTAATTTCTTAAATAAATCGATAATCTCATCAGCTCCCTTATACTCCATCTCATCGGCAGCCAAAAGTGAATCGGCTATGTTCTCCTCTGCATAGGAAGAAAACTTGGCGAATCTTGTATCTAATTCATCAGGATCCTCGACCTTTGTAACAATTAAAATGATACACTCGCCTGAAACTGGAATCGCCTCAATAATAAGCGGGATATCATCAGCTTCAAAGCCTAATTCATATGATGCCTGTGTCATCATATCGCGAAAAAGATTCTTGGCCTTTTCGGTTCCATAAGCTAATTCGCTAATTTTCAATTCTCTATCAATTAAATCATTCTTGTTTAAAGTGCAACGGATTTGGTTCTCACTGAGTCTTTCTATTTTCATGGAATCACCCCTTTTCTAGCGTCGATACTCGAAAATAATTGTCAAATATTTATATTTATAGTATATAACATTTAGAAGTCGCCTGTAAAGGGCAATGATTATAAATGTTTTGCAGAACCATAGAAAAATAGTCATTAAACCTATTTATTTTTATTATATGTAAAATCTTAAATATCATTACATAATCGAAAAAATTCATTTATCATTTGCTTAAATAGCGACTGTGTAGTATAATTTCTTATGAATCGCAAAATTTAATGATGCGTTATTCAAATTTATTTTGAATGAAGTGGGAGTTTGTGTATGGATAAAAAGAAAAGGCATGGTTTGGTAATCTGGATATTAAGAATACCTTTAATTCTGATCATGATCGGAATTATCGTATGCCTGGTTTTTGTCAGGAATCCTATCATGATTAAGCGTGTTGACGCCAGTCAATCAGGCACATTGGACTTAGCCAATATATACAGCCCAGTGAGGCCCTATATTAAGATTAGTAATATGGATTTAGAGTATTCAGGGTTTTATTGTGTAGATGATAATGATAATATATGTTCATATTATTATTTTGGTTCAATAGGTGATTGTTATTGCTTTGTAGAAATATCATCAGGCACGCTGAGCGCACGGGATATGGATTCAACGGAGAACCTGGAGAATTTTTCTTTTACTGGAGTAATTACAGAGGATACGAAGGTACTGGATACAGCAGCCGATAGAGAGGGAATGCTCCTTGAGGAATATTTGAAGGACTATAATATCAGCAGTGTATCGATCAGCCAAGACAACAACGAATTGGAGAGGGTATATATTTATTATGGATTAGCCATACTTGTGGCTGTAGGAATTGTTCTTGTTATTCGAATGATAAAAAGCAATGAAGAAAGTTAGGAGAATTTATGAAGAGGATACTACCGGTAATTTTAGCGTTTGTTTTTATTGTGCTTATCGGAGCGGCAATTGTGTGGGTATTTTTGGCGGAACGCTATAAAGAAAGTACGGAATACCTTAATTATGAAGAGACAATGAACCTGTCAGAAGGGGAATATACGGTTGTGTTGAACAATCAATTACAGGAATTTAAGGTCATCGAACTTGAGGGGAGAGTTTATTTGCAGGCTAATCACTTGATTGAGAATGTTAATGATCGTTTTTATTGGGATGAGAATGAACGAATTTTTATATATACGAAGCCTACCAGTGTCATTAAGGCCTATCCTGATGAAGCGGGCTATCATATTGGTGATGAGATTGTTCAGCTGGATTATGTGGCGGTAAGATTAGTCGAGAATGAAGCTTATATTGCATTGGATTATGCACTTCAATTTTTCCAGTCTGAATCCAATGTTTACAGCAGTCCCAACCGGGTTGTTATCCGTACACAATGGGGTGACGCCGATATGGTCACGACCAATGAGGATACGTCCATCCGGTACCGTGGCGGCGTTAAAAGTGAAATATTAAGGGATGTAGCCGCAGGTGAAGAATTGCGTTTGATCGAGTCTTTAGCAGACTGGAGTAATGTCGTCACTAATGACGGATATATTGGCTGGATAGCCAATAAGTATATTTCGGAAGCTACAACGATCACGGAGGAAGCTCCGGTATTTGAAGCAGAAGAATTTACCAGCATATCAAAGGATTATAAGATTAATCTGGCTTGGCATCAGGTGATGTCAATAGATGCGAATTCACAATTGACCGGTCTGTTAGAGAATACTTCCGGAATCAATGTGCTATCACCCACCTGGTTTTCCTTTGGGGATACTGAAGGAAGCGTAAAGACTATCGCCAGCACGGAATATGTGCAGACGGCTCATGACAGGGGAATTGAGGTTTGGGCATTGTTTTCCAATGAGTTCCCATCAGATAATGGTCAGGTGTTCAACGGTGAGAATACAGACCAATTGTTGTCTTTCACATCGAAGCGAGAGCACATTGTGCGACAGATCGTTGACTATGCCATTGAATATGGTTTGGACGGTATTAATTTAGATTTCGAAGGAATATTGATCGAAGGTGGGGACAATTATATTCAATTTGTCCGTGAGCTTTCGGTGCAGTGTCGGATTAATAATATTGTTCTCTCAGTAGATAATTATGTGCCGACTTATGCAGCCCATTATGATTATAAAGAGCAGGGCATATTTGTTGATTATGTGATTATCATGGGATACGATGAGAATATTGAATCGCCGGGACCGGTTGCTTCCCTAGGGTTTGTTGAGCAAGGAATTAAGGATACGATTGAGATGGTCCCCAATAACAAAGTCATTAATGCAATCCCATTTTATTCAAGGATTTGGATGACTGGTGATGGTGACAGTTCAACCAGTATCTCGGCAGGCATGTCGGAGTCACTTGGATATTTGACGGATCATGGCATCACGCCAAAGTATGGAGAAGAAACTGGTGTTAATTACGGGGAATATGTTTCTGAAATTGACGGGAATTATTATCAAATCTGGTTAGAGGATGCTGATGCGGTAAAAGGAAAGATGAAGCTGATCGCACAATATGAACTGGCGGGCGTAGCAAGCTGGAAGCTGGGATTGGAAAGCGGCATAGAAATCTGGGAGATCATTAATAGTTTCTTACAATAAACAACCGGCGGCAGTAGAGCATTGTCAATGGAGGATATTGATGGAAGCCAAACGTAACTATCAAACGGAATTAGATCAAGTGATTGAAGCTTTAAGTCAAAAGGAAGTTATTCCAAAGCTGTTTTTGCATAGCTGCTGCGCACCTTGCAGCAGCTATGTGTTAGAGTATTTGTCTGATTATTTTGAGATCACACTTTTTTACTATAATCCCAATATATTTCCAGAAGAAGAATATTCCATGCGGCTTAGGGAACAGGAAAGTCTGATTCAACATATGTCATTTAAGAATCCGGTTAACTTTATCGAAGGAAAATATGAACCAGAGGTTTTCTTTGATATGGCCAAAGGTCTAGAAGAAATGAAAGAAGGCAAGGAGCGCTGTTTTAAATGCTACGAGCTTAGAATGCGTGAAGCTGCACGATTAGCTAAGGCACAGAGCTTTGATTATTATACAACGACATTGTCGATAAGCCCACTTAAGAATGCGGCTAAGATCAATGAAATTGGGGAGGCTGTTGGGAAGGAAATCGGCATCTGCCATCTGCCCGCTGATTTTAAGAAGCGGAATGGATATAAGCGTTCCATTGAATTATCCAAGGCGTACGATTTGTATCGGCAGGCATACTGCGGATGTGTTTATTCACATTTTTGACCCCAACATCATAAAAAATGCACTTGACAAAATCGTGCGACTGTATTAATCTGAATACAACAATAACAAAACTGATGAGAAAGATGAGTAAGCTTTAGATGATATTAAAGAGAGCTGCAGATGGTGAGACTGCGGTATGGATTTTATGGCTGAATGGACTTTTGAGGGCGATCCGAAATTTTTAGAGAGTAGGCGTCGCCGGGAACCGAACCCGTTATCAATCAGGCGTGTATGAATGTACATGAAGAGAGTGGACTTTATAGTCAATTTGAGTGGTACCGCGATAATAAGGAAGCTTATTACCGTCTCAAGCAATAGCTTGGGGCGTATTTTTTTTGTAAATAACGAACTCATTTGTTTTGTAGATGTTAATACTAAAATCATAAGGAGAGAGAAAAATGAAGAGAATCTTATCTGCCATACGAGGTATGGCGCCAATACTATGTATGATGATGACAGCAATAATGCTAACTGCCTGTGGTGATCAGATCGATGAAACACCGAAGGCAGCTGAAACCGGTGAGCTTAAGACAACGGCAGAAATGAGTGAAGAAGCGGAAGGTGATTTAGCCAAGGGCTCTTATACAATCGGGATTTCCCAATTTGCCCAGCATGGCTCGCTAGACAACTGCCGTGAGGGATTTATTGAAGGGCTTCGCCAAGCCGGTATTGTAGAGGGTGAGAACCTGATCATTGATTATCAAAATGCTGAGGCTGATACCGGTCTGGCAAATCAAATCGCCGGAAACTTTGTCGCATCTAAGGTGGATTTAATCTGTGCAATTGCAACTCCAAGTGCTCAAAGTGCTTACAATGCGGCCTTAGACACCGGTGTTCCGACGATATTCACGGCGGTTACAGACCCCGTTGCAGCCGAGTTGGCAAGTGAAGATCGTATGCCGGTGGGCAACGTGACAGGAACCAGCGACAAGCTGCCGGTTGAGGCTCAATTGGCAATGATTCGTGAGTTGCTGCCAGATGCTAAAACCATTGGCATCATCTACACGACAAGTGAAGTGAATTCAGAAACAACCATTGCAGAATATGAAGCTATAGTAGGTGAATATGGCTTTGAGCTTGAGACGGTAGGGATTAGTTCAATTGCAGATGTGCCAGTAGCAGCCGATACATTGCTGGCAAAGGTTGACTGCTTAAACAATTTAACTGACAATACAGTTGTAAGTGCCCTCCCGACCATTATTGAGAAAGCCAATGAAAAAGGAATCTCGGTATTTGGAAGCGAAGTAGAGCAGGTTAAAATCGGCTGTCTGGCATCAGAGGGAATTGAATACTATCAATTGGGCATTCAAACTGGGCTGATGGCGGCAAAGGTATTAAAAGGTGAGGCAGAAGCTTCCCAGATGCCTTATGAAATCATCGAGGAAAGCAGCCTGTATATTAATGGTGCCGTAGCTGAAAAATTAGGCATTGAGATTTCTGATGAGGTCAGTGGGCGAGCAGCAGAATTCTTCACAGAAATCGAATAAATATTGAACTTGAGCAGATGGAGGGAGAGGCATGGAAATTATTCTAGGAGTCTTATGTCAGGGGATGATTTATTCCATTATGGCATTGGGTGTATATATTACTTACAAAATATTGGATTTTCCGGACATGACGGCGGATGGTACTTTTCCACTGGGAGCCGCCGTATCTACAATGATGCTGACACAGGGCGTTGGTTCAGGCTGGACCTTTTTAACCCTGCTTGCATCATTTGCGGCAGGTGCAATGGCCGGAATGCTGACAGGCTTGATACATGTCAAATGCAAGGTGCGAGATCTGTTAGCCGGAATTATTATGATGACTGCACTTTACACGGTGAATTTAAGGATTTGCGGGAAGGCTAATGTGCCGCTATTTAGTACCGAGACAATATTTAGCAACAGCACTGTTGACAGTATTTTTGAGCGGCTTCTTCCTTCGTCATTAAGCAAATATGAGTCAATAATTATTATCATGGTTATTTTGATTTTATGTAAACTTCTTTTGGACTTATATATGAAGACCAAATCCGGCTACTTATTACGTGCCACCGGAGATAATGCAACACTTGTCACTTCGTTGGCAAAGGATAAAGGTCTGGTTAAAATCCTTGGTCTCTCCCTGGCCAATGGGCTAGTAGCCTTAAGCGGCAGCATGATGGCTCAGTATCAAAGGTTTTTTGATATCACAATGGGTACCGGAACAGTTATTATTGGTTTGGCCAGTGTCATCATGGCAGCTAATTTATTGAAAAATATCCCAGTGATAAAAAATACAACGACGATTATTATTGGTGCAATTATTTATCGTGGGGTATGGGCTGCAGTCATAGTAATAGGAATGGATGCAAAAGATATGAAGTTTATCACGGCGGCATTGCTGCTCATATTCCTAATTATAAGTATGGAACGTAAAAAGAAGGTGAAGATGCATGCTTGAATTATTGAACATCAACAAATACTATAACCCCGGTTCTGTGAATGAGATGTGCTTGTTTCAGGATTTTGGATTGGTGATTAATGATGGGGATTTTGTTTCGGTGGTTGGAAGTAATGGCTCGGGCAAAACCTCTCTTTTAAACATTATCTGTGGCAGCATTGATATAGATTCGGGTAAAATATTGGTCAATCAAAAGAATATCAGCGGTGAAAAGGAGTATGTCCGTCACCGGAACATCGGTCGTGTATACCAGAATCCGGCTTTGGGAACGTGCCCCAACATGACGATTCTGGAAAATATGTCTTTAGCCGATAACAAGGGCAAAGCATTTAATTTAACATTTGGTACAAACAAAAAAAGGATCGGTTATTATAAAGAGCTTTTAAGAAAATTGAATCTGGGTCTCGAAGACAAACTAAATATTAAGGTCGGTTCCCTATCAGGGGGGCAGCGTCAGGCTATGGCCTTACTTATGTCGACAATGACACCAATTAAGTTTTTGATTCTAGATGAGCATACAGCAGCACTGGATCCTAAAACAGCTGAGCTGATTATGGAATTAACCGACAAAATCGTGAAGGAGAAGGAAATCACAACGATTATGGTTACTCATAATTTACGATATGCCATTGAGTATGGCAATCGTATTATTATGATGCATCAGGGAGAGATATTATTAGATAAAGCAGGAGCGGCAAAGCAGGAAACACATGTTGATGAAGTTTTAGGTCTGTTTAATAAGATTAGTATTGAGTGTGGGAATTAAATTGATGGTTGACTTTAGCCTTAGGGCAAGGTATATATTTGAATAGAGGATTGGAGGTGATTAGATGTTAGCGATAGGAGAGTTTTCAAAAATATGTGGCGTCTCAACAAAAACACTACATTACTATGCTGAAATAGAATTGGTCACACCGAATGAAGTGGGTTAAACCGTTGTTTGTTTCCTTGTCGCTCATTTTAATTTCCCCTTTTGTGGCGGCAATAGTTTTTTCCACATTGACAATAAGTAGCTCTTTAGTGCCGATAGATGGTCTTGTAATGAAGCAAACTCATCATAATTTTCTGACCAAACGATGTTTTTGATTTCATCAAGTTGCACACCCAATTCCCGGTAAAATAGGATTTGTTGTAATAAATTCACTTCCTTTTGAGCGTATACTCTATATCCGTTACTGCTAATTCGTTGCGGTGACAACAAACCGATTTCATCATAATATCGCAAGGTTCTTGTAGTGATTCCGGCCAATTTAGCCAGTTTATTGATGCTGTACTCCATATTTATCCTTTCCTATTGCGTACAATAATCAGATTGCTTTACTACATCTGCACCATCAATAAATGCTTTTGTCGTTTCCGCAATCGTTCTGCCCGTTTTCCGCAGATACGCCTTTACCGCATGATAACCTACCGCATAGCCCCCACAATAAGGAATGCCTAACGCTTCACTTCCTGGAACCATAGGGTGTTTACCAAAAATGTAATTTCGCACTTCCAAAAATCCGGCAGTGTCTAAACTTTTACTAACAATCTTGCGTGACGTTTCTAAGTCTCTGCCTGTAACGCTTGTAACCCACGGCCCGACACAATCCTTGCCATATAAGGCTGATGCGAAACTTTCCGCCATACCCTCAACCGCTAAGTATTGACTTAATGTTATATTCATGAAATTCCATTTCACGTTAAAGAATAGCGCATTGTGATGGAACTCGTGAGCAACACACGAATTAAGTTTTGATAGGTTTTTCTCATTAGGGGCAATAATTATTTGGATGTACCCCGGAATAGAACCTACGCCGAAATATCCTTCGCTTTGTGAAAGCATTTGAGGATTGCCTAAGAAAATACCTAGCGTGGTTTTTTCCGGAATTTTAATCCCGACTTTTTGCAAGTCATTCATGGCAGTTTCAATTACCCGTCGTGCTTCATTCCAAACATTTGCTACCATTAGCTGGTTGAGCATACCGTTAGCAATATCATCTACACCCGATAAGGCCAAACAAGACATTGCTTCGGGGTTGCGCGGCATCATAGTTTTCTCAAACATGGGCGCAAACGGTTCAAGTAGTTTTTTATCGAAAAACTCTGCCCTGTCTTTGTCGGGTAAGGACATCATTTCACAATAAAGTTTGTGTGTGTCCAAAATGTTGATTTTCATAAGCTCACCTTTTCTTTTTTGTTTTTTACTTGATAACAAAATTCTGTCCTCATATTTGTGGCGTAATTGAAGTATAGACTATTACGTAACGTAAATGTCAATAGATTTTCCGAATTATTTAATAAAAATTTTTGCCACACTGTTGCCCGCCGCTTAAAAACAAACCGCCTACTTGCGACCTGAACCAGCGGTCATGACGATAGGCAAAATAAATAAAATCTATTTAGCAATCCGACCGATTGGTCACCATTGTGAATCAATAACTGCTCTTATGGGTGTTGGAATATTTTGATGCCAAATTCCCTTTTGTTCGTTTATAATGCCCTATTTTACATTAAGGAGAGTAACCTACAATGAAAAAAAATGGACGAAATGGAATTGAGTATCACTCTGAAAGGAATAAAGTGGAGTTGGATTTTTACGGTCTTAGCCCTTGCTGCCCGTTGCTACACAAAGTAAAGAGAGAGGCTTCGAGGGTCGTCGGGAATATCGCACACCTGTTCTCGGATGATTTGGAAACAGCGATACACAGCTTAATGGAAAACACAAAGAACGATGGCACGGTAATCCGATGGGGCAGCGCATAAGCGCTTGCAAGAATCATTCAGATTCCCCGATATGCCAATAGTGAGTTGTACGATACGCTAACGGAGTTAAGCGAACATGAACAAGAAAACGGTGTTAAAAACCAGTTGCTGGGCGGCTTGAAAAAAGCGAAAAAGCTAAGAAAATAAGACAGCAAGCTGTATTCTGATTTTTGAATACGGCTAGTCGCCATGTACGTAAAGGGTACGGGGAATGCAGTTCCCCGCCGTTTCTTTTGTGCCGATAGGCGCAAAACGCCGCCCGTGCCGCTGTTCCAACTGCGGTTACCATGCCAAGAATGCAGAAAAATCAGCTTAGTTTATTCTTCCATAAGAAGATGACATCTGCATAAAAAGAAGTTGCATAAAGTCATAACACGAGAACAATCAAGGCATGGGAACGCCTTTCGTTAAAAATTAATGCTTACTTTGCCTGTTTATCAGCTAAAAGTATTACCGTGTTTTCTTTTTGCCATACTTCTCTGACATTTACAAATCCTGCTTCAACAAACATTTTCTTTTGATTATACACTGTGCATGGCGTATCATAATGATATTCTCCGTCATCGGTTATACCTTGTTCTTCTTTTAGACGTTCATACTCAGAGAAATAAAAATCTTCCATTTCCTGCGGATTTTCATGTTGATGCTCGGAAAGCATATAATCACATTCTATATACAACCCATTAGGTTTAATGGAGCCGTATACTTTACGATATAAATCCGTTTTAACCTCATGGGTGTAATGGTGCAACGTCATTACAGATAAAGCAACATCATAAAGGAGTTTTCCGAAATCAAAGGTAAGGTAGCTATCATTATGCAGTTTTATATTCTGTGTGGGATAGTTTTCTCTAAGTAGCTTTAACATATTTTTGGCAACATCTAATCCAATAACTTCAATGCTCGGAAAACGCTTAAATATTTCTTCAAGTTCTAACCCTGTTCCTATACCGAAATCAATAATACTTTTTACATTGGACGGCAAAAAAGAAGCTATTATTTGTTTGCTTTCTATTCCAACGTGTCCGAGATGTACTTCTCTGTAGCTTTCTGCACGTTTGTTAAAAAATGCACTCATTTTCTCCAATGGTTGTGTTCCAAGTGTTTTTGTGCTCCATTTTTCCATTTTAATCCTCACATTATTTAAATTAAACACCATGCTTGAATGGTCAACCAAGCATATAACAAATTTAATATAAACCAAATTGATGGGCGCATTTTTATAATAGCTGACTTTTTCTTCATAGTATTTAGCCAATTCTGCCCTAGTTAATGAGGCTTCCTCTGTACCAGATTCCCCCAAAACCAAAATAGTTTTCGTCACGGGATATCCGGAACGCTAATCGCAACAAATATTTTTGGAAAATACGAACTTAAAAGGATTTATTGCGAAACCGATAAACTTGGATATATTAACTAAAAGCCTAAAGAAAATAAAAGATGAAATATTAGCCGAAGAAAACCGCAAACTCATATTGAAGTTTAATGGCGTTGCCGTCGGCGTTGATCCAGACAGCATCTTATATATTGAAAGCCATGCGCACGCCGTTACTGTCCACTCAACTGGCGGCGAATATATTTGTTATGACAGGCTGAGTGTTTTGGTGAATCGTTTGCCGGATAATTTTATTTTTACGCATAAAAGTTTTCTTGTAAATATGGATAAAATCCGACGCATTGAGCGTGAAAGCATTTTACTTGAAAAAGATGTGCGAATTCCTATCAGCAAATCTCGGCAAATTGAAGTGCGCAAAAACTATTTCTGTTATATAGGCTCAAACATATAGGGGGTGCACATTATGACTTGGCAGACATGGGCTATAACATTAACCTATGTAATAACAATAGCAGTCGGATTCTTCGTTTTATGCGAATTGCTTACCCTCAGATACAAAAAACATTTTATCATATAATGTGTGAACCCCATTGCTAATGTGTCTGGAAAGAACAGAAACGGTAAAGGTTACGGTAAAATTATCCTTTCCGATATTGCCAATCATTATAACGGCAATTTCACCGCAGAAAGGGTTGGTAATGTTTATGTTGCCGTAATGTCGGTTTTGTGTGTGACGTAAGTAAACGCCATCGCAGTAGATTACATCATTTCAATGTGTAATTTTAGGATAGAGAGTCATTCTTTGACAGAGACTACCCAAACTACTACCCAAACTCCCCGATTGACAGATCAAAACAAGCAAGTGCTGCGTGTTATTGCTTATTTTTTACATAACATAAGCATATAATTATAGAAAGAATAACGATTAAGGATATTTTCATGAAAAAGCGAGTTTTGCATTTTATCGTTGTATTCGTCATTGTTGCAGGTGTTTACATTGCTGCGAAGAAAGGCTCGGCATTTGTCTCTAATTTGATGTCCGATTTAGACAAGACGACTGTGATTATTGACCCCGGACACGGCGGTCGTGACCCAGGTAAAGTTGGCATTGTGGACAATGCGGAAGAAAAAGAAATCAACCTAGCCATTTCATTATACCTCAAGGAATATTTAGAAGATCAGGGCATTCATGTCATTCTCACAAGAGAAAGTGATGTTGGGCTTTACAGTGAGTCCGCATCTAATAAGAAACGAGAAGATTTAAACGAGCGTCTAAAGATTATGAATAATTCCAAGGCAGACTTTGCAGTTGGTATTCATCAAAATAGCTTCACCGAGTCGCAATATAAAGGCGCCCAGGTCTTTTACTATCAAGGCTCAGAAGAAGGGGTTAAGCTGGCCGAGGCCCTTCAAAGTCAGCTAATTAGTGGCTTGGATCCTGCCAATACCAGAACGATAAAAGCTAATTCAAATTACTATTTATTGGAAAAATCCACTATACCGATGGTTATTGTTGAGGCGGGGTTTTTGTCAAATCCAGAGGAATGCGTATTACTTTCTGATGTCGAATATCAGAAAAAAGTCGCCAAGAATATCGGAATCGGTATCATGAATTACATAAATGGAAAATAAAAAACCTTGTGCTTTTTGATGCTCCCTTTTATAATAGATATCAACAATTATATTAAGGGAGTTTTTTATGCAAAAGAAGCTGATAAGCCTGAGCATTATTCTTGCGTTTTTCTTTACTATGCTGACAGGCTGTTACAATGACAATACAAAAGCGATGGTTACAACCAAAAGCGTGGATAAAAGTGTTTATATGGATGCCACACGAGATGTTGGCGAAAGAGTTGAAGCTCTGATGTCACAGATGACCCTAGAAGAAAAAGTCGGGCAGATGCTTCAGGCGGAACAGACTGAATCCAGAGGTGGAGCAAGTCCGGAGGATGCACAGGAATATGTGATTGGCGCGATGCTCTTTAGCGGCGGTGCTATACCGCCAACTGGAAATATGCCCAATGATTGGAAAGATCGTGCGGAGTTATATGAAACTGCAGCTCTTAATACACGATTAGGCATACCGCTCCTTTTTGGTGTAGATGCGATTCATGGCCATAATAATGTTTATGGGGCGACAATCTACCCTCACAGCATCGGCATAGGGGCAGCTGCCAATACTGAATTGACCAGACAGCTTGGCGCGGCAGCAGCCGAGGAAATCAGAGCAACCGGTACGCAGATGACATTTTCGCCAACCCTTGGATTGCCGCAAAATGAACGGTGGGGAAGATATTATGAGTGTTTTGCCGAAGATGCCGAGCTTGCCGGGGCACTTGGGGCGGCATATATTGAAGGATATCAGGGGATCGAAGGAGAGGACGACTTCTTATCCTCTTCACATGTGCTTGCTACCGCCAAGCATTTTATTGCCGAGGGCATGACTAAGAATGGAAAGAATCAGGGAAATGTTGAGGTAGATGAAAGTGCATTTAATCAGATTCTATATGATGAGCTTTTAGTGCCTTATCGCGACGCTATCGAGGCTGGTGTCAGATGCGTTATGGTTTCTTATCACAGTATTAATGATGAAGGCGTGCATGCCAATAAGGAGCTGATCACAGATATATTAAAAGTGGAATTAGGCTTTGAAGGAATTGTCGTGTCGGATTATAATGCCATAACAAAGCTTTTGACGCCTGACGATAGCTATAAAGATAAATTAAAGCTGGCTGTTACTGCCGGGATTGATTTATTTATGGAGCCGCACAACTGGGATGAATTTCTTTCAACAATGACAGAGCTGGTCGAAGAGGACTCTGTATCCATGGAAAGAATTGATGATGCGGTTTCAAGAATCTTAACGGTGAAGTTTGAGATGGGGTTGTTTGAAGAGCCATTTAGTGATGACTCACTGATGGAGACGATTGGTTCAAATGAACATCGGGAATTAGCAAGGCAAGCTGTACGAGAGTCAATGACCTTATTGAAAAATGACACCATTTCCGATTCTTCAAAGACTGTTATGGAAATGCTTTCAGAGTATAATAATATCTTAGTTGCCGGAACAGCGGCTCACGACATTGGCACTCAATGCGGAGGCTGGTCTATCACATGGCAGGGAAGCACAGGAGAAACAACAGAAGGCACGACGATATTAGAGGGCATCAGGGAGGCTGTCGGTGATACAAAAAACGTTACATATAGTGAGAATGGCACGGTATTAAATACTCATGAAGTCGCAATAGTGGTTGTGGGTGAACGCCCATATTCCGAGAGTAAAGGCGACCGGCAGCCAGGAGAACTTGTGCTGCCCGAAAATGACCAGGCGGTTATTGCTAATATTCGTGAGAGCAATCCTAATATACCTATTGTTTGCATATTAATTACTGGTCGCCCGATAACTATTGCTAATGAGCTGGGTGATATGGATGCCCTGATTTGTGCATGGCTTCCGGGAACAGAAGGGGCAGGCGTGGCAGATATATTATTTGGCGATTATGAGTTTACCGGAACGTCGCCGGTGACCTGGCCTTGGTATGCGTTAGATGTTACCGAAAAGTTTACTGATGAATCTAAAGTGTTATTTCCACTTGGAATGGGTTTAAAAAGAGATGGGACTTCTATAAAGGAAGGCGGTCAGGCGGTTATTGGCGAGGCGCCACAAGAGCCTTATGATGATACAATTATCAGATTTGATGATGAAGGCGGAAGCTTTGAAGCTGAAGGCGTCTATGGGCAATTTGAGACGGTGACTGAATATAAAGAGGGTGCCAGCGAGGGTGCATGCCTTGGTGGTATATATGGAGCCTCTGAAGCTTGGTATAAAATAGATGTTGCGAAGGCCGGAACTTATCAGATTGAAATGTGTATTGCGGTGGGGCGTGATGATCCTTGGCAAGGGATATTGAAATTATACATCGACGAAGATGAAGAAGGGCTGTCGCCGGACCTGTCTTATACTGGCGGTTGGGGTGAAAAAGAGTCAGACTGGAAGATCGTTACCATCACGAGTTATTTAACTAAAGGAGAGCAGATATTTAAAATTGAAGCTAATAGCTGGGGATTTAATATTGATAAGTTCACCTTTACCAGAATTGCAGACTAATCTACAATTCTGGTTTAAATTTTTCTAAAAGAGTGCTATAATAATTGACGGAAAGTGAAATTGAAAGGAACAATGATGGATACATTGATATGTAAAATAGATGAAAAGCATTTAAACCATCAATGGGTTAAGAAAGCAGGAGATATTTTAGCAGGTGGCGGACTAGTGGCATTTCCAACCGAGACGGTATATGGTTTAGGTGCAGATGCTCTGAATAGTTCGGCAGCTGATAGAATTTATTTGGCGAAGGGCAGACCATCAGATAATCCGTTAATTGTTCATATAGCTGAGATAGAAGCACTTACTGAAGTGGCAGTTGATGTGCCTTCGGAAGCCTACCAATTAGCAGAAGCATTTTGGCCGGGACCCTTAACAATGATATTGAATAAATCAGACAAGATCCCATTATCGACTACCGGAGGTCTTGATACGGTCGCAGTCAGAATGCCTTCTAATCCTTTAGCACTGGCAATTATCAAAGAATCAGGAACTTATATTGCAGCTCCTAGTGCCAATATTTCAGGAAAGCCGAGCCCCACATCGGCGGAGCACGTGATCGATGACTTAGATGGCAAAGTAGATATGATTATTGATGGCGGCATGGTTTCTATTGGTATTGAATCTACAATTGTTGATTTAACTGGAAAGGTACCGATGATTTTAAGACCCGGTATAATCATCACCTGGGAAATGTTGAGTCTTGTGCTTGGAGAAGTAGCCATTGATACAGAGATTTCTGAGCATCCCAAGGCACCCGGCATGAAGTATAAGCATTATGCTCCTCTGGGAGAACTGACAATTATTGAAGGTGATCTTGAGGCGGTGATTAAGAAAATCAATCAGTTAGTTAGCGAGAAGGAAGAGACCGGCTTTAAGGTGGGGGTTATGGCGACAGACGAGACATTAGCTGCTTACCATTGCCAAAGTAAGATCAGCATGGGCTCCCGTCGGGATTACAAAGCTATCGCGCATCAGCTATATGATACACTGCGCAGATTTGATGCACTAGATGCAGAATATATTTATTGCGAGAGCTTTAAGGGTGAGGACGCCTGGCAGGCAATTATGAACAGACTTTTAAAGGCTGCGGGCAATCAGCTGATCAGTGTATATTAAGATCTATAGGGGTGTGTGCTATGGTTTATGATAAAATAATTTTTGTTTGTACTGGGAATACTTGTAGAAGTCCTATGGCTGAATATGTGATGAAGAACTCGTTAAAGGACTGTGAAGGACGACCTGAGATTATTTCAAGGGGAATTGCCGTATTTCCTGGTGAGCCGATGAATCCGAAGACTGCCGGAGCACTTGAAATTAACGAAATACCTTATCAACAAAGGAGCGCCCAAGCATTATGCGACAAGGATTTAGACGGACAAGTCCTGATTCTTACAATGACCCAGGGCCACAAGAGGGAATTGGAGCGAACCAGAAGGAGGAAAGCTCATCTGGATATTTATACAATTAAGGAATTTGCCGGCGAGAGCGGCGATGTCAAGGATCCTTATGGAATGCTGGAGCGGACATATGATTTGTGCTTTTTAGAGATTGACAGGCTGATAGGTAAGGTGATTGACCGATTAAGAGAAGACGGATAATCTAAAACTTGTTTAGAGTCAGGAGGAGAATAATGATAGCAATTGGATGTGATCATGGAGGTTATGATTTAAAACAGGAAATCATAAAATTTCTGGAGAAAAGTGAACTCGAATATAAGGATTTTGGAACTTATTCTAAAGAATCCTGTGATTATCCCGATTACGCAAAGCCGGTGGCAAAGTCTATTCTTGCCGGAGAGTGTGACAGAGGGATTTTGATTTGTGGAACAGGAATAGGCATTTCTATTGCGGCTAACCGCTTTGCCGGCATTCGCTGTGCTAATTGTACCGATATATTTATGGCTGAGGCAACAAGAGAGCATAATGATGCTAATATTTTAGCTTTAGGTGCCAGAGTTGTGGGGATTGGAACGGCAATAAAGATTGTTGATGTATTTTTAGACACGCCGTTTTCATGCGATGAACGTCATGTGAAGCGTATTGAGAAAATTGAAGTATAGAATTTAAACAGCAGATAAAATGAAAATAATGTACTTGTGACATAGACTGTGAAGCAGCAATTTGAGTTTGCAGCCGCAAGTAAGAATGGAGACTTTCATGGGAAGTATACGTATAATGGATCACCCGCTTTTACAGCATAAAATTGGCTTACTAAGGAGAGTGGAGACTGGCTCAAGGGATTTTAGGACTTTAGTTAAGGAGATTGCGATGTTGATGTGCTATGAGTCCACAAGGGATTTACCGTTAATGTCTGTAGAGGTTGAGACGCCTATTTGCAAAACTACTGTCAAAGAGCTAAAAGGTAAAAAAATGGCTATTATTCCGATATTACGTGCCGGACTTGGCATGGTTGATGGAATGCTGAATATGGTTCCTTCTGCCAAGGTTGGGCATATTGGCCTATATAGAGACCCAGAAACCGCACTGCCTGTTGAGTATTATTGTAAGTTGCCAGAGGATTCTAGTGAACGAGAGGTTTTTGTCGTTGACCCGATGCTGGCTACCGGAGGGTCGGCAGCAGAAGCCATATCGATGCTGAAAGAGAAGGGCGTTAAGAATATTCGCTTTCTTTGTATTATTGCTGCACCGGAAGGGGTTAAGAAGCTTGAGGAAGAGCATCCGGATATAGATGTTTATATTGGCGCTCTTGACTGTCGTTTAGATGAACACAAATATATCGTTCCGGGATTGGGAGATGCCGGAGATCGCATATTTGGAACAAAATAACCTAAAGGGGGAGAGATATTGATGAATGCGAAGAGGAAGGATTATATCAGCTGGGATGAATATTTTATGGGAATAGCCATTTTATCAGGTCTAAGGTCTAAAGACCCCAGCAGTCAGGTGGGCTCCTGTATTGTCAGTGAGGATAATAAAATACTTTCCATGGGATATAACGGGTTTCCTAAGGGCTGCTCAGATGATGAATTTCCATGGATCAGAGAAGGGGAGATGCTGGATACGAAATATGCATATGTGACCCACAGTGAATTAAATGCCATCCTTAACTATAGGGGAGGAAGCTTGGAAGGATCTAAGATTTATGTCTCGCTTTTCCCCTGTAATGAGTGCGCTAAGGCAATTATCCAAAGCGGTATTAGAGAGATTATTTATGATTCCGATAAATATGCGGATACGCCAGGCGTTATAGCGTCAAAAAGAATGCTGGACGCCGCAAGCGTGCATTATCGCCAATATTTGCGGACCGGTAGGGAAATAAAGTTTGAGGTATAGGTCTTTTGGTGTAGACATAAAGATTGGATTTATGTTAATATTAGTCTATCCGTTTAGCAAGTCGGAGTGACTAATCTTTCATTATTAGTTTTGGAAAGGCTGTTTGATATGAAGCGAAAGAAGCAGATCCATAATGTATTAAAGGCGTTGGCTCTTATTTCGCAATTGGGTATTAATATGTTGGTTCCTATTGTCATGAGCTTTTTCATTGGGAGATGGCTGGATAGTAAGCTTGAAACTGAGTTTTTTTTATTCATATTTATTGTTTTAGGGGTTCTGGCAGCCTATAAAAGTCTTTATGATAGCACTAAGTCGATGTTTAAAGGAGGCAAGGGCGATGAAGAAGATTCTGACAAAGATGAGAAAGAAGATTAACGGAGTAAATCCAACATTGATCGAATTGCTTATTGGGATTATCATTATTACAGTTATCATTGAGTTTATAAGCTTAATTTTTGCCTCATCAAAGTTAAGGTTTTGTCTAAGCCTACTCATTGGAGCGGTGATTGCCTGTATTTGGGCAATTAGTATGACAATGACAATCGAAACTCAGTTGGAGCTGCCGGAGGAGGATTCTGTAAAGTATGCAAGACGCAAGTATTCATTCAGATTATTTTTTGTTGTGCTGGCTTTATGGCTTGCCATACATATTGAAGAGATTCATTTGATTGCTTTATTAATAGGTTTATTAACCTTAAAGCTAACCGTGTATATACGTCCTCTGACAATTAAGTTAATTTCTAAAATAAAATCTATAGAAAGAAGGTGAGAAAGTGGAAAATGAAGTGGATTTTATGATTCACGGATATTTAAAATTAAATTTATTTGGTAACGAAGTTTATTTAACAACAACCCATGTCTGCATGTTTATTGTCTGTATGACATTAGTCATTATTGGAATTACAGTTAATCGCAGAATGAAGCAGGCAACCTTTGTGCCAGGAGTCATTCAGAATATTGCAGAGTTCTATGTAGAGGTTCTTGATGGTATCGTTAAGAGCAATATGTATCGTCACTGGAGAAAATATGCGAATTATATATTGACAATTTTTATGTTCATATTAGCATCTAATCTTTCTGGAATTTTCGGACTGAGACCACCAACAGCTGATTATGGCGTTACCCTACCGCTAGCATTAGCGTCTTTTTTTCTGATTCAGTTCAATGCCTTTAGGACTAATGGATTTGGCGGATATATGAAGAGCTTAACCGAGCCTATACCACTGCTTTTTCCAATCAATTTAATTTCAGAATTCGCTACACCGATTTCGTTATCGTTGCGTCTGTTTGGTAATATTATGGGTGGAACAGTAATGCTGGCTTTGTACTATGGGCTTTTGCCCACTCTTGTCAAGTTGGGTATCCCAGTATTTTTGCATGTATATCTAGACATTTTTTCGGGTGCGATTCAGACATACGTTTTTTGTATGTTAAGTATGGTATTTATTGCCGATAGACTGCCAGAATAATAAAATAACTATAAAACAACATTTTAAGGAGGATATTTAAATGGGTAATATTACAGATCAAGGTTTAATTTTAGCGTGTTCAGCAATTGGTGCCGGTCTGGCTATGATCGCAGGTATTGGACCTGGGATTGGACAAGGTCATGCGGCAGGACATGGTGCGGCAGCGGTTGGACGCAATCCGGGCGCAAAGGGTGATATCACCTCAACGATGTTACTTGGTCAGGCGGTTGCGGAAACAACAGGTCTTTATGGCTTGGTTATTGCACTGATTTTATTATTTGCCAATCCATTGATTGGAAAATTATAATTATCTAAATAAAGCCGAAGGGAGGCTTAAGAACTTGGACGAGAGGTTATTTGGTCTTGATATTCAGCTTTTATTTGATGCTGTGGTCAATATCACTTTTATTTTGTCTTTGTTTTTCATAATGTCCAGGTTATTCTTTAAACCGGTGCGGGAATTTATTGAAAAGCGTGATAGGGCTATAGAAGCAGAAATCAAGTCTGCCGGTGTGCTTTACGGCCAAAGTGAACAATTACGAGACGAATATGAAATGATGCTTAGAGAAGTTCACAAAGAGGCTGAAAGGCTAATGTCTTCATCAAGAAAAGAAGCGTTGCTGCGCCAGGAAGAGATTATCGCTTGCGCAAAACAGGAGGCATCCACAATTGTCGAACAGGTTTATGAGGAGGCGCGCCTTGAGAAGAGCAGCGTTAAGGATGAGGTTAAGCAGGAGATGGCATCGATCGCCTCTGTGCTGGCCAATCAATTTGTTGTCTCAGATGATCCGTTCAGAGAGGCCTTGTTGTTGGAGGATACATTGAAGGAAATGGGTGATGAAGCATGGCAGAACTAATAGTGACAGCGATTAATATTTTTTTACTTTTTTTCGCCATAGGTTATTTCTTTTCTGATATGGTGAGCAATATGCTGATGAAGAGAAGAGATAAAATTGCCGCAAGTATTGATGAAGCCAAAACAGATAAAGGGAATGCTGATCGCCTGCGGATAACATATGAGGATAAAATCAAGAACTTTAAAAGTGAGAAAGAAGCTATTCTTTTAGAAGCGGTAACTAAAGCTAAGTTAAATGAAAGTGATATTCTAAACGAGGCCGAGGTCGAAGCGCAGCGTATTATTGCCAGAGCCAACAAGGAAGCAGAACTTCAAAGGATGAAGGTTCAAAATGATATTAAGAGAGATATGGTGACTTATGCTCATGCCACGGCGAAGCACCTGATTGCAGAAAATATAGATGCAAATAAGCAAGCATTATTAATAGAAAACACATTAAGTGAGATGGGAGAAGCAACATGGCAAGGTTAGTGGATAAGGCTTATGGCCAGGCTCTGTTTGATTTGAGTTTAGAAGAGAATAAAATCGAAGAAAATGCCGAATATATTAATGTTGTTAAGGCTGCTTTTATGCTTAACCCAGAAATTTTAACATTGCTGACGCATCCTAGAATTCCTAAGGAAGAAAAGCTTGATGTAGTTATTAATAGCTTTAGTAATTTTGTATCTGATGATATTTTAGGTTTTATGGTTACGGTGGTAAAAGCCGGACGCCAGGGGCAATTGATGTCTATTTTTGATTATTTTATTGATGCGGTTAAAGCGTATAAGCGCATTGGCCGGGCATATGTGACATCTGCTATTGAATTAACCAAAGCACAAAAGGAAGCAGTTAAGAAAAGATTATTGGAGATTACTGATAATATAGAATATGAAATGAATTATTCAGTGAATAAAAGCCTTATTGGAGGAATGGTTATTCGTATTGGCGATAAGGTTGTAGATAGCAGTATTAAAACAAAGCTTGAAACGATATCTAGAGACTTAATGAAAATACAAGTTAAAGAAGGAAGGTGCTAAAAGCTCCATGAATTTAAGACCAGAAGAAATTAGTTCAGTCATTAAAGAACAAATTAAAAGATATAAAACAGAGCTTGAAGTGTCCGATGTTGGTACGGTTGTTCAAGTTGCGGATGGTATTGCGCGTGTCCACGGTCTTGAGAATGCCATGCAGGGGGAATTACTTGAATTTCCGGGTGAAGTCTATGCAATGGTATTAAACCTTGAAGAAGACAATGTGGGTGCTGTTTTATTAGGCGAAAGTCAAAATATTAATGAGGGAGATATTGTCAAGACGACTGGAAGGGTAGTCACAGTTCCGGTGGGAGATGCATTGGTGGGGCGTGTAGTGAATGCCCTTGGTCAGCCGATTGATGGTAAGGGACCGATCGAAACCGACACCTACCGTCCGATTGAAAGGGTGGCTCATGGAGTTATTGACAGAAAGTCTGTGGATACACCGCTTCAGACGGGCATTAAGTCCATTGATGCGATGATTCCAATCGGCAGAGGTCAACGAGAGTTGATTATTGGCGACAGGCAGACCGGTAAAACAGCCATTGCTATTGATACGATTATTAATCAAAAGGGTGAGGATGTTTATTGTATTTACGTTGCGATCGGTCAGAAGGCCTCCACGGTAGCTACCATTGTTAGCACCTTAGAAGAGTACGGGGCATTGGATTATACAATGGTCGTATCGTCAAGCGCATCAGAGCCTGCCCCGCTTCAATACATAGCGCCTTATGCAGGATGCGCTATTGGTGAAGAGTGGATGGAACAGGGAAAGGATGTTTTGGTTGTTTATGATGATCTGTCAAAGCATGCGGCAGCTTATCGGACGTTATCCTTGCTGCTTAGAAGACCTCCGGGCCGTGAAGCCTATCCGGGAGATGTATTCTATCTCCATTCAAGATTGCTGGAACGGGCGTCAAAGCTATCAGACGATTTGGGCGGCGGATCCTTAACGGCGCTTCCGATTATAGAAACTCAGGCAGGAGATGTTTCTGCCTATATTCCAACGAATGTTATTTCGATAACAGATGGTCAAATTTATCTGGAAACTGAAATGTTTAATTCGGGCTTTAGGCCCGCCATTAACGCAGGGCTTTCTGTGTCTCGTGTTGGCGGTTCAGCGCAAATAAAAGCAATGAAGAAGATTGCTGGGCCAATTCGTGTTGAGCTGGCTCAATTCAGGGAACTACAGGCTTTTTCCCAGTTTGGCTCAGAGCTTGATTCGGAAACGAAAGAAAGCTTGGCTCAGGGTGAGCGGATCGGGCAAGTTCTGATACAAGACCAATATCGAACGATGCCCATTGAAAAGCAGGTTGTCGTAATATATGCGGTTACAAGAAAGCATTTTCTTGATGTTCCTGTTGAGAAGCTCATTGAATTCGAAAAAGGGCTGTTGGATTATATGGATACAAAATATGCCGATGTACTGGCAGTTATTAGAGAGACTAAAGACCTATCTGATAAAACTGAGGCGGATATTATCAAGGCGATCAGTGAATATAAAGAAATATTTTTAGCATAATCGAGTGAAGAGGTGTAAGCAGATATGGCCTCAATGAGGGAAATTAAAAGGCGAAAAGGGAGTATTTCAAATATCTCTCAGATAACTAAAGCAATGAAGCTGGTTTCAACAGTTAAGTTTCAAAAAGCAAAGTATAGTGCCCTAAGTTCAAGGCCCTATTTTGATAAGATGTTTGAGACCGTAGCCTCTATTTTGACAAAAACCGAAAATGTAACCCATCCGTTTTTGCTTCCTGGAGTTTCATCAAAGAAGGGGATCATCACAATCACGTCTGACAGAGGTCTTGCAGGCGGCTACAATTCCAATGTTGTTAAGCTGATTACAGGGAGTGGCTTTGATATCGAGGATGTGGTGATTTATTCAATTGGAGGTAAGGGGCGAGACGCATTAAGGAGACGAGGGTATACAATAAGCGATGATTATTCTGGCATAATCAACGAACCGGTTTATTGTGATGCACAGAGCATAAGCAGGACTGTTCTTGACGCATTCGAGAACAATGAAATTGGCGAGATATACTTAGCTTATACAGGGTTTAAGAATACAATAACGCATATTCCTAAAATGATAAAATTGCTTCCAATCGAAGCAGTTCAAGATGATATGCAGGGTGCTCCGGATATATCCAATGGTCAGAGGGCTCTCATGAATTATGAACCGGAGCCCGAAGAAGCATTAGCAGCCATTATTCCTAAATACGTCTGCAGCTTGATTTATGGTGCGCTTAAAGAGTCAGCGGCATCTGAAAATGGCGCGCGGATGACCGCTATGGATAATGCTACGAATAATGCTGAAGAAATGCTCGAAGAATTGACGTTAAGCTTCAATAGAGCAAGACAGAGTGCGATTACTCAAGAGATCACCGAAATTGTCTCGGGCTCTGAGGCACTGGCTTAAGAATGAGAAAGGAGTGAATCACAGCAAATGACAGATAAAAGTATAGGGAGAATCACTCAGATTATCGGTGCTGTCCTTGATATCAAGTTTCCGGAGGGGAAGCTCCCGGAAATTAATGATGCCATTGCAATTCGGCGAAAAGATGGCGATAAGCTGGTGGTTGAGGTTGCACAGCATCTTGGTGATGGTGTTGTCCGCTGTATCGCAATGGGCCCTACAGATGGACTAGTCCGTGGAATGGAAGCGACAGGCACCGGCGGACCTATTGTGGTACCTGTTGGGGAGAAAACCCTGGGCCGTATTTTTAATGTTTTGGGGGAGCCTATTGATAATAAAGAGGCGCCGGTTGTGGAGGAATATCTTCCGATCCACAGGAAAGCACCGGAGTTCGAAGAGCTATCCGATGCTAAGGAGATTTTGGAGACAGGAATAAAGGTGGTCGATTTGCTTTGCCCCTACCAAAGAGGAGGTAAAATCGGGCTGTTCGGAGGCGCAGGTGTTGGAAAAACCGTGCTTATCCAAGAGCTTATCCGAAACATCGCCACAGAGCATGGCGGTTACTCCGTATTTACGGGTGTTGGCGAGCGAACAAGGGAAGGTAATGATTTATATCATGATATGACAGAGTCTGGCGTTATTGAGAAAACGACCATGGTATTCGGACAGATGAATGAGCCGCCGGGCGCAAGAATGCGGGTCGGATTAGCAGGACTGACGATGGCAGAGTATTTCCGTGATCAGGGCGGGAAGGATGTGCTTTTGTTTATAGATAATATTTTTCGATTCACTCAGGCAGGGTCAGAGGTTTCAGCCTTATTAGGGCGAATTCCCAGTGCGGTTGGTTATCAGCCGACCCTTCAAACGGAAATGGGCACTCTTCAGGAGCGGATCACATCGACGAAATCCGGATCAATTACATCAGTTCAGGCAGTTTATGTTCCGGCAGATGATTTAACTGATCCGGCGCCGGCGACAACATTTGCCCACCTTGATGCAACAACTGTCTTATCCCGTTCGATAGTTGAGCTGGGCATTTATCCTGCGGTTGATCCCTTAGAATCCACATCAAGAATATTAGACCCAAGAATCATTGGTGAGGAGCATTATTTAGTGGCCAGAAAGGTTCAGGAGGTTCTTCAGAAGTATAAGGAGTTACAGGATATTATTGCCATACTGGGAATGGATGAACTTTCGGAAGACGATAAGCTTGTTGTTTCCAGAGCCAGAAAGGTTCAAAGATTCTTGTCACAGCCTTTCTTTGTTGCGGAACAATTTACTGGCGTGTCGGGTCGCTATGTGCCTCTTAATGAAACTATTCAGGGATTTAAAGAGATTATCGAAGGTGATCATGATGATATTCCGGAGAGCTATTTCTTAAATACGGGTAATATTGACGATGTGCTTGCAAAAGTCAAGTAGTTAGTGTGGAAAGGCATGATATTATGGCAGATAATACATTTACATTGCAGATTATATCTCCTGATCGGGTATTTTATGAGGGAGAAGTCAAAATGGTGGAGATGGTGACCAGTGAAGGCGAAATTGGTGTATTAAAGGGCCATATTCCCATGACGAATATTCTGGAGCCGGGAATCCTTAATATTATTGAAGAAGAAGGTGAAAAACAGGCCGCTCTCCATGAAGGCTTTGTGGAGATTCTTCAGGATAAAGTAACTGTTTTAGCAGAAATAGCCGAATGGCCAGATGAGATTGATTTAAACCGAGCCAAAGAAGCAAAGACCAGAGCAGAGCGTAGGCTAAGAGAAAAGGGTGGCGATATTGATGTGCTAAAGGCGGAGCTTGCGCTTAATAGAGCCCTGACTCGAATTAAAGCAGCAAATTATAAAAAGCCATAAAGTAAAGAGTATCTAGAAAGGCATGGAAGCTGCTGAAACTTCCATGCCTTTTTATGATTCAAGTATTTTGATAATATGAATTATTTATTCAATGCCTGTAAGAATCTTTAGATTATTACAAATGTCCGTATTATCAATCATAGTGCCAAACATCTCCTGACCTGTACCCATGGAGTATATTGCAACAGGTATGCCTGAGTGAGCCGTGGATGTCCAGCCAATCCCTACTTTACTGTTAATGATTCTGGTGATCATTAACTGAAGTGGCTCGTAGCCATAAGTAGAATACAAATTAGCGTACTCTTTCGTTTGATCACGATCATCAGGCGGAATCATACTTTGTGTATATGCAGCCTTTAAAGTGGCAACATCGTCCTTGGTCAAAAGTAATGTGGCATTTTCTGACTCCTTGTCATCTGGCATCACTAAGCCAAAAAGCTCTTTAGCTTCAGTCATTACATCTTCAAAGGAAGTGTTGTTTTCACGGTATTTCTCAATATAATCATTATATACATTATGCGATATTTGCTGCTCATCTAGAGCGGTATAGTACGTATCGTAGAAAGTGGTGTTTTGACCCAATGCCATTCCGCCTGTTTCATGATCTCCAGTTACTAGGATCAAGGTTTCGTCAGGATGCTGATTATAAAACTCGACGGCGGCTTCGACAGCAGTTTCTAATTCTTTTACTTCATTGATGACAGTATAAGCATCGTTACAGTGGGCAGCCCAGTCGATTTTTCCGCTTTCCACCATCATAAAGAATCCGGTATCATTGTCTATTACTTCAATCCCTTTCTTTACAAAATCCACTAGTTTTAAGTCGCCTTCTTCTTGATCCACAGAAAAGGTGATATCTGCTGAAGAATCAAGAACCTCATTAATAGCAATGGTTTTCCCTGAATCTGGTGACAATGCCATAATCTCTTCCTTGGTATTAACTACGTTATAGCCGGCTTGACTTATTTTCTCCATTACCCCTGCGTGCTCTGCTTCATCTTTAATATAAATACCACCGCCTCCAAAGAAATCAAAGTCACTTTCTGCCAGATGCTCGCCAATGGTAACCAAATCACCTCTGGAGTTTACATGAGCATAGAATCCGGCGGGTGTCGCATGGTTCAAGGAAACATTTGTTATAATACCGATCTTGTAATCTTTATTCTCCTTAAGCAACTCGGCAATAGAGGGCACGCTTTCGCCAAGAGCATCTACTCCAATAGCGCCATCAAGTGTTTTTACACCTGATGCAATGGCAGTTGCCGCCGAGGCGGAATCCGTCACAAACTTGGAAGCGTCATATGTAGTCACTGCACCAACTGTCGGGAAGTCCATAAAGCTTGGATTTTCTGCTTGTGGAATATTGTCAACGGTTGGCTCATCCGCTGTTCCGACAAAATCATGTTCCGTCGTTCCGTTATATATTCCTAACGCTGAAGCTTGTGAAAATCCCATCCCGTCACCTATGAATAAGAAAATATACTTTGGTTCTTTTGCCACTGAATCTGGACTTTCATAAGTATCATCGATAGTCTCGTTAATACTATCGGTTGCCTCTGGTGAGTTGCTAGCTTTGTTTGCATTATTATTACATCCAGCTAGGGTAGCTAGACATAATAATAATATCAAGAACATTACGGTTATCTTTTTTGCTGTAAGACTGTACACGATTCCCCTCTTCATCTTTTTTCCTCCGATTTTCTTGGATCAAAATACCTTTTGACCCCAACATAATATAGTATAGTTACATCAAATTATTATATAATTACATCAGTTAAATTGTCAATATTACTTAAACAATATTTTGAACTTTGTTAATATATAATAAAAAATAAGTAAATAATCTGTAAATAAATACAAAAGCATATAAATACAAGCTGTTTCATGTATTTATATGCTTTTTGATTGAAAATTTATTAAAAGAACCCTATGATTATGGTTTTGCCCACCCAAGTGAGCAATTGATGGCTTTGGCCCAATCGCTTAAGGCCTTATCCCGCTTCTCGCTGACATATACCTGATCAGGTTCAAAAGCTTCTCCTAGCTGCCAGTTCTTAATAACGTCCTCCTTATCCTTCCAGTAGCCGACCGCAAGACCGGCTAAATAGGCAGCACCCAATGCGGTCGTTTCGATGCAGGCAGGACGATTAACAGGAGTATTAATAACATTTGCCTGGATTTGCATCAGTAGGTTATTGGCACTGGCTCCGCCGTCGACCTTAAGAGCCTTCAATGTGATGCCGGAATCCTCCGTCATTGCATTCAGAACATCATAGATCTGATAGGCAAGCGATTCAAGCGTTGCGCGAATGATATGACATTTATTCGTTCCTCTTGTGATACCGACAATTGTTCCTCTTGCATAAGCATCCCAATGTGGCGCCCCTAAACCGACAAATGCAGGAACAATATAAACGCCATTCGTGTCTTCGACTTTATTGGCCATATATTCTGAATCGTGGGCTGAATCAATTAACTTCATTTCATCCCGCAGCCATTGGATTGCGGCGCCAGCCACAAAAATTGAGCCCTCTAACGCATAATTAACTTCTCCATCAACGCCCCATGCGATTGTGGTTAACAAACCATTCTTGGAATAGATGGGCTTAGTGCCTGTATTCATTAATAAGAAACAGCCTGTTCCATATGTGTTTTTAGCCATGCCAGGCTTAAAGCATGTTTGCCCAAACAAAGCTGCCTGCTGATCACCAGCCGCACCGGCAACCGGAATAGGACCGCCGAAAATGGTATAATCGGTTTCACCGTAAACACAGCTTGAAGGTTTGACGTCGGGGAGCATCGTTCTTGGAATGCCCAATTCGGCCAGAATCTCATCGTCCCACTGCAACGTATTGATATTAAACATCATCGTCCTTGAGGCATTGGAATAGTCGGTGACATGAACCCTGCCTTTAGTAAGATTCCAAATCAGCCATGTGTCTACGGTGCCAAAAATCAACTTGCCCTGCTCGGCCTTTTCTCTTGCACCATCGACATTTTCCAGAATCCATCTAATTTTAGTGGCAGAAAAATAGGCGTCGATCGTCAGTCCGGTCTTTTGACGAATGACATCAGACAACCCTTTTGCTTTGAGAGAATCACAATAATCTGCCGTACGACGGCATTGCCATACGATAGCATGATACACAGGCTCGCCGGTTTCCCGATCCCATACAATCGTTGTTTCCCTCTGGTTTGTGATACCGATGGCAGCAATATTCTGATAGTTGGCATTGATGCGATAAAGTGCTTCCTGTGTGACGCTCATCTGTGAAGCCCAGATCTCCATCGCGTTATGCTCAACCCATCCGTTTTCAGGGTAGTGTTGCTTGAATTCCTTTTGCGCAATGCTTTTGATTTCGCCCTTCTCGTTAAATAGAATGCATCTTGAGCTTGTTGTTCCTTGGTCTAAGGCCATTATGTACTTTGTCATAGTAACTCCTCTTCTTTGAAATAAAAAATGCAAAAATTCTAAACAAATAAAAATATACCAAGGTATACTCTTATTCAATAAACTTTTGCTCTCCGTGTCTCCAAAAACATGTTATTTACTTCTATTTATTATATATTTTTATGGTAAGAACGTCAATAGATTCGGAGGCGGTTCCCGTACATTTTTTAGAAAATGCAAGATAATTAGTAGCAATGATAGAGCGAAATAAAGAAACCCTGAAACTGCGCCATGATATGCGGCAGCATTTTCAGCTTGTTGGCAGTTATTTAGATGAGGGAGATATTAAGCAGGCAAGGAAGTATTTGGAAAACATGACAGGCCGGTTGAATTTAAGGGGAAAAGGCTTGCTACGACAAAAGCAGATAAAGTGCATCATGGATTTGGGACGATTAATATTGAGGACGTTGTCAACAGCTATAATGGGCATTATGAATATCGGGTAGATTCCCATTTTGTGGTTACTACTATAAATGTTATGCGACGATTAAAGAGTCCAATTGAGCTTTTCTTTTAGGGCGTTTAAAAAGCGAAGAAAACTATTGACGTACGTGAATACGTACGCTATATATAAAAGTATAAAATCTAGATTTATTGGGGAGGGATTAAAGTGACTGTTATAAATAGTAAAGATGAAAATAATATTGTTATGATATCTGAACAAGACTGGAATAATATGCAGGAAACGTTGCATTTATATTCTATCCCAGGTATGGTACAAAGTATCAGAGAGGGCATGAATGAGAGCGTGGAAGATGGATATATAATAGCCTATAGCTAGGTGCGGAAGTTGCGGAAGCGCTGCAAAGACGTGCTTGTATTTTGCATACTACCATGATATAATAAGTACAAATTTAACAAGTTCGCATGAGATTAGGAGCCGAGCGATTAGAATACATTGAGTAAAGATGTATTTTGGTTTGCGCGGTTTTTTTATAACATGAAATGAAGGAGGATTACGAGATGTATGATGTGACGATCATTGGTGCCGGTGTTGTTGGAAGTGCTGTTGCCAGAGAGTTATCAAGGTATCAATTAAACTTATGTGTATTAGAAAAGGACGAAGATGTCTGTTCGGGAACCTCAAAAGCCAATTCTGGCATCGTTCATTCAGGTGTTGATGCCAAACCCGGCACCCTAAAGGCTGCGCTGAATCTATCAGGAAGCAGGATGATGGAGGCACTGGCATTAGAACTAGATATTCCATATAGGAAAAATGGCTCACTTATTGTATGTACCAATAAAGAGGCGTTGCCGCAGCTTGAGGCATTGTTGGAGCGTGGACGTAATAATGGTGTGGAAGGTCTGAAAATAATAAGCAGAGAAGAAGTAATCAGCATGGAGCCTAATATTGCCGATGGGGTTGTCGCAGCGATTTTTGCACCTACCGGCGGTATTATTTGTCCCTTTGAGCTGACATTGGGGCTAGCTGAAAATGCGGCTATAAACGGGGCTGAATTTGAATTCAATTCAAGAGTAACCAACATTCAAAAAGAAAATGACTATTTTATCATTACAACAGACAAAGGTGCAATTAAAAGCAGGATGGTGGTCAATGCGGCCGGAGTATATGCAGATGAAGTCCATAACATGGTTAGCCATGAAAAAGTTAAATTGCAGGCAAGAAGAGGAAATTATTTCTTGCTAGATAAAAGTGCCGGAAGCCATACCAATAAGACAATCTTTCAGCTGCCGGATAAAATGGGCAAGGGTGTTTTAGTCACACCGACTGTTCATGGCAACCTGATGATCGGACCTACTGCTGTGGATATTGATGATAAGGAAGGAACTAATACGAGCAGGGAAGAATTGGATTATATAGTCGGCCGATCGACCTTAGGCATCAAGGACATACCTTTAAGACAGGTGATTACATCCTTTGCCGGTTTAAGAGCTCATGAAGCCGGTGATGATTTTATCATTCAGGAGGCCAAAGATGTGAAAGGCTTGATCGACACGATCGGCATTGACTCACCGGGTCTAACCGCTGCCCCAGCGATTGGCGTCATGGTGACTAAGATGATATGTGATGTCTTGAAACCTGCCGAAAAAACGGATTTTATACCAGGAAGAAAAGGCATTACTAGGCTTTTTGAACTAAGCTTTGAAAAACGAAAAGAGCTTATTGACAATGATGCGACCTATGGCAATATCATCTGTAGATGTGAAACGGTTTCTGAAGGGGAAATACGAGAGGCCATCCATCGCCCCTTGGGAGCTAAATCACTAGATGGCATCAAGCGTCGGACCAGAGCCGGAATGGGGCGCTGCCAGTCGGGTTTTTGTGCGCCCAGAGTCATGGAGATACTAAAACGTGAACTGGGCATGTCGATGCTTGACATTACCAAATGCGGCGGTGACTCGAAACTAGTTTTTAACTATAATAAAGATAATTTGTAGGAGGGCGGTTAAATTCATGAAAACATATGATCTTGTCATCGTTGGAGGCGGTCCTGCTGGACTTGCCGCTGCAGTCTCAGCCAGAGAAAACGGCATCTCCAATATTTTGATGATCGAACGTGATAAAGAGTTGGGCGGCATATTAAATCAGTGTATCCACAATGGTTTTGGACTACATACCTTTAAAGAGGAATTGACCGGACCGGAATATGCCGAGAGATATGTAGATATGATTAGGGAATTGAAGATAGAGTTCCTTTTGAATACGATGGTTTTGGACATTTCAGAAGAGAAGGTTATTACTCTTGTGGGCAAAGAAAGTGGATTACTTAGGATTTGCGCGAAGTCTATTATTTTAGCTATGGGCTGCCGGGAAAGACCTAGAGGCGCGCTCAATATTCCGGGCTTTCGGCCGGCTGGGATATTTTCAGCAGGAACCGCGCAGCGCCTTGTCAATATGGAAGGATACATGCCAGGCAGAGAAGTCGTGATTTTAGGTTCTGGAGATATTGGACTTATAATGGCCAGAAGGATGACCCTTGAAGGCGCCAAAGTAAAGGTTGTGGCTGAGCTTATGCCTTATTCGGGCGGTCTAAAAAGAAATATTGTCCAATGCCTTGACGATTTTTCAATACCCCTAAAACTAAACCATACGGTGATCGACATTGAAGGTAAGGAACGGCTTGAGGGCGTGACTTTAGCAAAGGTTGGCGAAGATGGAAGGCCGATTAAAGGCACCGAAGAATATATTTCTTGCGATACATTACTGTTATCTGTCGGTTTGATTCCGGAAAATGAGTTATCCCAGGAAATGGGTGTGGAAATAAACACTGTGACCGGAGGTCCGTTAGTGAATGAAAGCCTTGAAACAAACATTAAGGGAGTATTTGCCTGTGGCAATGTGCTTCATGTTCATGATCTGGTTGATTTTGTTTCGCAGGAGGCAGCAGCAGCCGGGAAGAGTGCGGCAAGATATTTGAAAGATGATACCGAACAGAGTGATAAAGCGGGAGCGATTCGAATGATTCCCGGGAGCGGTGTTAGATATACTGTGCCTAATGTCATTTATCCAAAGAATATGGAAGAAAAGTTAACTGTTAGATTTAGAGTGGATAATATATATAAGGGCTGTTATGTTAGTGTTTACGCCAATGGAGAGAAAATAAGCCGAAGAAAAAGAGCGATTATGCTTCCGGGAGAAATGGAAGAAATTATTTTAAAGCGTGAAGATATTCAAAGCTTAACGGTTCCTTTGGAGCTTGTTATTAAAGTAGAGGAGGGATGATAGTGACTCGTAAAGAATTAATTTGTATTAGATGCCCGCTTGGCTGTGCGATGGAGGTCATCATCGATGATGAAGGCATTCGGGAAATAAAAGGGAATTCCTGTAAAAGAGGAGAAGAATATGCCCGCAAAGAAATAACGGATCCTGTCCGCACGGTTACCTCAACGGTGCGGATTTTAGGGGTGGAGGATATGATGCTTCCGGTTAAGACAAAAGAGGATATTCCCAAGGGAAAAGTGATGGATTGCGTGAAGGCGCTGAAAGATGTTAAAGTAGCCTTGCCAGTAAGGATTGGAGATGTTATTATAGAAAATATAGCAGGAACTGGTATTTCGGTAATAGCAACTAGGACCATTGAAAGCTAAAGCATGTAATTTTTTGGGGGACAATATGACGCATCATGAATTTTTGGATTTATTAGAGGATTCTCCTGTCATCGCAGCGATAAAGGATGAGGAAGGATTAGAAAAATGTATCAAGTCAGAGCTGTCAATCATTTTTGTTCTCTATGGAAATGTTTGTACGATAAACAGCATTGTTAGTAGATTAAAAGAAGCTGATAAAATCGTCATTGTCCATCTGGATTTAGTAGAGGGCTTGAGCTCGAAGGATATAGCAGTGGACTTTATTAAGCAGTATACGAAAGCAGATGGCATTATCTCCACAAAATTAGTTTTGATTAAGCGGGCGAAAGAGTTATCCATGATTACTGTTTTTAGATTTTTCATTCTTGACTCGATGGCATTAAAGCAAATTGATAAACAGCTGCGCATCGTCAAGCCTGATGTCATTGAACTGCTTCCAGGCCCAATGCCTAAAATAGTCAAGAAGATATGTAGCATCAGTCCGGTTCCGGTAATTTCCGGCGGGCTGATTTCTGAAAAGGAGGATGTTATCGCACTGCTTTCAAGCGGGGCGGCTTCTATTTCCACAACGGATGCGAATATATGGGTTATGTAAAACTAAACTTGTAATTCATGGCCAAACATAATACAATGATAGTAAAAAAGGAGTTTGATGATGAGATTTTTGGCAGAAGATACACTTGCTTTAGTTGTGGATTACCAAGAAAGATTGATACCTGCGATGCACGATAGAGAGGAGCTTATCCGCCGTTCGGTGATTTTACTGAGTGGGCTCAAGGCTTTAGGCATCCCGATGGTAGTATCGCAGCAATATACCAAAGGCATTGGCATGACGATTCCTGCCATTGCAGAAGCAATAGGTCATTTAGACTATTTTGAAAAGATGACATTTAGTTGCTATGATGATGAGGCAATCAAGACTAAGATTGATGGTTTAGGCAAGAAGAATATTATCGTATGTGGCACTGAAGCCCATGTGTGTGTATTGCAATCATGCATTGATTTAAAGGCAGCAGGCTACAATGTCGTATTAGTCGGCGATTGCGTTGGTTCCAGAAGAACTTACGATAAAAAGATAGGTCTGAAACGTGCCGCTGGAGAGGGCATTTTTATAACCACCTATGAAGCTATTTTATTTGAGCTACTGCGAAAAGCGGGTGGAGATGTATTTAAGACGATATCAAAATTAATTAAATAAAGGAGCTTAAAATGGTCATTAATTATGCCTGTCCTAATTGTGGCGCAGATTTAGTCTATGCCCCTGAGCTTGAGAAGGTTCATTGCGGTCACTGTGATTATAATGAAGAAGTTAAGGAAGATGATACATCTTATCGAGATGATATATATCAGGAGAATCCTGCAAAGGAGTATCAATGCGTCCGATGTGGGAGCGTGCTGATGACTGAAGGGAAGTTGACTTCGGTTCAATGTGAATATTGCGGGGCGCCTTTAGTTATCGCCGATCGGCTGGTGGGGCAGATGCGTCCGCGAAAGATTATTCCGTTTAAAATAAGCCATAAGAAGGCGGAAGAGGCTTTTAAGAAGTGGTGCAGGAATGGGAGATTTACGCCGAGAGGATTTATGTCTGCCAATTCTATTAAGAACATTAAAGGGCTGTATGTACCTTATTGGCTCTTTGATATAGACGCTAATGTGAAAGTAGATGGCGTAGCTACCCGGATTCATGTGTATCGCAGGGGCGACACTGAATATACAGAGACATCGTTTTTTAACGTCTCAAGAGACATTGACTTGGGGTATGCCAATATTCCCTATGATGCATCAAAGCATTTGGATGATCATCTCATGGCAACCTTGGAGCCCTATGGCTTTGGTGACGTGAAGGTGTTTAATATGCCTTATCTGTCAGGTTATTTATCAGAGCAATATGATATGACCATGAGCGAGGTAGAGCCTGCCGTTAAGAATAAAGTCGACCAATATGCTATCGATTATGCCAGAGGAACTGTCTCGGGCTATTCAACGGTCAGCTTAAACAGGCAGGAGGTCAATTATAAAGAGATTGATAGTGCTTATACGCTTTTGCCTGTCTGGTTTTTCCGTTATCATTACCAAGGAAGTGAATATCAGTTTATGATGAATGGGCAAACCGGAAAAGTGGTCGGGAAGCCGCCCATTAGCAAGGGGAAGGTTGCGATTTGGATAGGTGCTGTAGCGGGTATTCTTTTTGCTGTGTCCGTTCTAATTTTAATGATTACGGGGGTGCCGGCATGAGAAAGATTTTGAATAATAAGCTTTTTTACGGTGCATTTCTTGCGATAGCTATTTTATGTGGTGCGATGACAAGGTTAAACGTCAGCGCTGAATCGAGTGATTTGCGGGTTTTTGACATGGCGGAATTGTTTTCGGAAGAGGAAGCGGCGCGGCTTGAGACGTCGATTGCTGAGGTTAAGGCTGACAAAGAGGTCGATATTGTCATTCTTACGATAGACCATGCCGATGGGAAGAGTGCCAAGGCCTATGCTGATGACTTTTATGACAATGGTGGTTTTGGCTATGGCGGTATTGACGGTCCTGGAATTTTGTATCTGATCGACATGGACAACCGCAGAATGGAAATATCTACGGCAGGAACGGCCATTACTTATTTTAGCGATGAACGTATTGAAATGATTTTAGACAAAGTATACAATGATGTTTCCGATGGTAATTATTATGAAAGCGGTAAGACTTTTATTAAATATGTTGGTCTTATCATGAACTTACCTCCGGGAGAAGCCCTCCCGAACCAACCAATAACATGGGTGCATGTCCTTATTTGCTTGGCGGCAGCACTAATTGTCGGCACGATCATTGTCTTTGTCATGCTTTTACCCAGTCTTCGAGGGGGCAAGATTACTGTTTCAGGGAATAATTATTTTATGGATTCAGCGACAAATGTGAGAAATAGACAGGACATATTTGTGAATAAAACTGTTACGCGACGTCGAATTGAAACGCCGAAAAATAATGGTGGCGGTGGCGGCGGCAGCACTACTCGGACTAGCAGTTCCGGAAGAACCCATGGCGGTGGCGGACGAAGCTTCTAAAAGGGGCGAAGCGAAAGGAGCAGTGGTTGAGGATATGGAGAATGACAAGAAAATGCAGATCCACCTGCGATTGGTTGAATGTATGTTTCACCAGCTAGTGTGACTAAGTTTTGTAAGAAGCTAGGCTATGCAAGCTTTAAGGATTTAAAGGCGGACTATCAGCAATTTCAGTATGCTTATGCATTTCAGGACATGATTAATATATCCGATACTAGAGGAATCGATGCTGCATTGATTCAGAAATCCCATTTTCATTACTCCTAATCCATGCAGAAGATCAGTTGATGAGTGCGGAGAGCTTTAAGATACTGGCAAAGGAATTTATTGATGTGTATAAAAAAATCGGATAAGGATATTAAGCGGCAGTCAGTTAATACCTGACTGCCGCTTAAGTTTTCGTTATTTGCATAAAAGGAACTATGTGTTCCATGTAAGACTGTGTACATCATCTAATAGTCGATTCTTTAAATCCCATAAAGGCTTGGATAAGTCAACATAAACCTCCTGTGGATTGGTGAAGCGTTTTGACTCGTCCCAAAGTGTGTCAAGCTCCTTCTTACAGTAGGTCTGGATCTCCATGACCGATGGGGAGTGGTAGATACATTCGCCATTTTTAAAGATGGGAACAAGCAGTTCCCTGATCGTGTAGGTGCCCGGCCTTAGAAATGTCTTTTTCCAAGTGGCGACCGGGTCAAACAGCAATAGGGATTCATCACTTGAATAGGTTTCATCAGCTAAGGCGATTAGATCGGCTTTGATTTTACCGCTGATTTTATCATACAATCGGAAAATGATTTTATCTCCCGGATTGGTAACCTTGGCAACGTTCTCCGACAATTTGATTTTGGGGATGAATTTACCATCTGGTCCTTTAATCGCAGCAAGCTTGTATACGCCTCCGAAAGCAGGGCAATCCTTGGAAGTGATGAGATGAGTGCCGACGCCCCAGGAAGTAATCTTAGCTCCTTGATTCTTAAGGCTTAATATGAGATGTTCATCCAAGTCGCTGGACGCCGAAATAATAGCATCTTCATGACCGGCATCATCAAGCATGATACGCGCTTTCTTAGACAAATAGGCCAAATCGCCACTATCCAGCCGAATGCCGTAGAGCTTTGGCGTGATTCCCCTGCACTTAAGATCATCAAAGACTTTAATGGCGTTAGGTACGCCTGACTTTATCGTGTCATAAGTATCTACAAGCAATAAGCAATTCTCGGGATATAGCTTAGCATAGCTGTGAAATGCTTCTAATTCGGTTGGATAACTCATAATCCAGCTATGGGCATGGGTGCCTTTAACCGGAATATTAAACCTCTTGCCGGCAAGGACGTTGGAGGTCCCTACACATCCGGCAATTACAGCGGCTCTGGATCCAAATATACCGGCATCCGGACCCTGAGCCCGGCGCAACCCAAATTCCATGACGCCGCTATCCTCACCGGCAGCATAAACGACACGGGAAGCTTTTGTTGCGATTAAGCTCTGATGATTAATCATATTCAAGATAGCAGTTTCAATTAATTGCGCTTCGATAATTGGCGCAATGATTTTTATCAAAGGCTCCTTTGGGAAGACGATGGTTCCCTCGGGGATGGCATATAAATCGCCGGTGAACTTGAGGGCGGACAAGTATTCAAGAAAATCCTCTTGAAATATCCCAATAGAGCGAAGGTAATCAATATCTTCCGATGAAAAATGTAAATCCTTAATATATTGAATAACCTGCCCAAGTCCGGCAACAATAGCGTAGGCGCTGTCGTTTGGATTGGTTCGGTAAAAGACATCGAATACTACGGTTTCATTAGATTTGTTTTTGAAATAACCCTGCATCATTGTTAGCTCGTAGAAGTCTGTCAACAGAGTTAAGTTGCAATCATTCATAATTAAACTACCTCTCGTTTGGTTATAGTGGCTGGACTATAATCTTGATTTTCAATGTTGGCATAATCTTACAACATATCCTGAGAAAATGCAAGTATCTTCTTGTGCCGCTTGCTTCTAAGTGAAGCCAAAAAGTTTTTAATGGATATTGACAGCCTTGTCAAAATAGAGTATGATACCAATATACAATATTTTGAACATTGAACGGAGCACAGATGAGTACTACTAAGGAAAATCAACTATATCAAAAAACAGGAATTGCAGTCAGTCTGCTGGCTATGAATTTATTATCAAAAAAAGTTGGCGATCGCTTGCCTACGATGGCAGGATACCAGGAAGAATTCAAGGTATCCAGAGGAACAATCCAGAATGCGTTTCAATACCTGAAAGACAGCGAAGCAATCACCATCAAGAGCCGCGGACACCTTGGCTCATTCATCGAGACAATTGACTACGGCAGATTACAATCACACTGTATACAGAAGGATCTCCTTGGCATTATGTCATTACCATATTCGACCAACTATGAGGGTTTCGCAACTGCCATTTACGAGGCGCTTGGTCGCTACCATTTTAATATGGCCTATTCAAGAGGCGCAGTCAGCAGAATCAATCTCGTTGAGACCGGTTCCTATCAATTCGCAGTCTGCTCTCAATATGCAGCAGAAAAAGCCGTCAGTGAAGGGAAAGACATCGAAGTGGTTTTGAACTTTGGTCCAAAGAGTTTTTTATCTCAGCATGTATTGCTGCTGCGTGACAAGGAGAAGAATGGTATCGAAGACGGCATGCGTGTGGCATATGATCCTGACTCCCCGGATCAAAGCAAGTTGACCAGAGAGATGATTGTCGGCAAAAACATAAAGTTGATAGAACTAAGAACAAAGAATACAGTCAGTGCATTAAGAGACAATAAGATTGATGCAGGAATCTGGAACTATGATGCCATTGAGCTTAATCAGGATGAATTAAAGATCGTCTTTCTTGACAGACTCCCAGACGTGGAACGCCTAACGGCAGCAGTCATAGTCATTAAGAAAAATAATTACGCCCTAAAGGAATTATTGCTAAGTTCAATCAATATTAAGCGAGTCATGCAGACAGTAGAGGCTGTTGTGAAGGGAAAAAAGAAAGCCAATTACTAAATGGTTTTCTTTTCCGCAATATACAAAATAATGTACGATGGGAAGGAGTGGGAAATGAAGGAGCAGCTAATAGAACGAATAAATATACTAGAGGGAGCCGGTATGATCATTCCGGAAGTCGCTGATTTTTGTTTGAAGGCAGTGGATTATATTCTGGAAGCTAAGCCGGATGCAGATGAGGAAGACTTTGGAATGTTGATTACGCACTTAGCTATGGGGACACAGCGCCTAATAGAACGGAAGGAGGAAAATCCGGTAGACGAAAATATCCTAGCAGCAATCCAACTAGAACCTGTATTTGAAGAGGCCGAACGTATGGCGAAGGTAATTATTAAGATGAGCGGCCTTATTTTCTCAAAAACAGAATCAGATTTTCTAAAAATACATTTATGTAATTTACTCTCCTAAGAGAGAAGAAAGGAAGGTATGATAGCGATGAGGATAGCAATTGGGGGAATGCTGAAAAATGAAATGCAACAGGCCATTTTAAAAGCAGATCCAACAGCTGAAACAATTATCACAACAGACATGGGGGCAGTCCCGATGTTAAGAAATGGTCAGGTCGACTATTATTTTGGAGCTTGCGAAAGTGGCGGTGGAGCAGCGATTTCCATTTTGATTGGAATGATTGGTTACAGTAAATGCTGCACTGTATGCAAAACAGGTGGCAGGCCCAAAAAGGAAGAAATTAAGAAGTATGTTGCAGAGGGCAAAATTTGTTTTGGCATGGCGGTTTCCAACATTGACGAAACGGTTTCAATGCTGATCGAAGTGCTAAAAGCACAATAAATAACAGGGGGATAATAATCATGGAAGTAAATGCATTAAATGTTATTATAGTAATGGTGGCTTGTGCTGTGACAGCATACCTTTCTCATATGGGAATGGCGGTGTTCCACGACGGAATTCGCCCAGTTATTCCAGAATATATCGAAGGGCGGATGCATCGGACAGAGATGACTACGGTTGCATTTGGACTAAGTGTTGGCTTCATTGCATCTGTTGGTATCGGTAATGCTCTAGCAACCAATCTTCTGAATCCGTGGCTGCTTTTTTTAGCAACTGATATTATCGGAATTGCCTCCCCTAAGAAATGGCTGGCACCGATTCTTGGAGGCCTCTACGGTCTTTTGTGTTTAACTGGGATTGGCGGAATCAATATGGTTTTGACTGGTTTACCTGTCGATCTAATCGGCGGAATGGGCGAGGTTGGTAATTACGTTGTGACCGGTTTTGCAATCTTCCCAGTTATCGCTATTATCATGCAGTTCGGTTTCAAAACTGGTGCCATTACTGCGGTGATTGTGCTGGTCTTTCGTTTTCTGGGACCGTCCTTTACCCCTATCAGCGGTGATGCATGGACCATGATGGTCGGTGTGATTGCCCTAGTCGTTCTTTGTGTGGCAAAGGATGCAAAAAATGGGAAAAAGGAGTCGGATGCCGATAACCTGAATATCTTCTCCGAACGTGTTGCCAGAATCAGAAAGAATCTGCCTTTCCTGATGGCATCAGGTGCTTTGATTGCTTTGGCATGTAGTGTGCATATTTTTGCCGGCTCTGATGTTTCCATGTTTGACTTATCAAAAGCATATGCAATGGGAGACACAGCAGAGGCATCTGTACTGATTCGAACAGTGGCGACGAATGAGTTTATGCGTGGTCTTAGTTTTATTCCTCTGATCGCAACGACGGCGGTTACAACCGGTGTTTATGGCGTTGCCGGATTTACCTTTGTTTATGTCGCTGGGTATCTGTCACCAAATCCAATCATTGCAGCTGTATTGGGTGCTGTTATTATTTTAGTAGAAGTTATGTTGTTGGGATTGATTGGTAAATTCCTTGGTAAATTCCCAACAATGAGAGATGCATCTGATAATATCAGAAGCTCAATGAACACTTGCGTGGAGTTTGCGCTATTAATTGGTTCGATAGCAGCCTGTGCGACCATGGGGGCGAGTACGACTGCAGGTGCGGCAGGTGGATTTATCCTTGGCGGCATGGTTTATCTCATCAATGAAATGACCGGAAGAAAAATCATGCGTATGGCGATTGGACCAGTGGCGGCAATTGCAACGGGAATTATCTTAAACCTTACGTATCTCATTGGATTGACACCATTGATATAGATCATGTGGTTTATTTAGACTAGGCTGTGAATAAGGAGGAAGTATGATACAGACCGTAAAGGGATTGATGGAAGCCAAAGACCTTGGGATTACCATGTGCCATGAGCATCTGGCTCTTAATCTGACTCGTGTAAGAGGTGATGAGGACTCTAATTTTTCTTGCGAGGACTTAATTATTGAGGAAGTAGAGCAGATGATGAAATATGGCGTTCAGACAGTCATCGAAGTAACCTGCAATGATATGGGACGGGATGTATTTAGGCTGCTTAAAATCAGTGAGGCAACTGGTTTAAAGATTGTCTGTGCGACAGGATTCTATCTTTGGCAATATCATCCGGAGTCGGTTCTGGCCGGTGATGTGGAAGAAATCTGTGATGTCTTTTGCCGTGAAATTCAGGAAGGCATTGATGGCACTCAGATCAGAGCAGGCGTGATTGGAGAGGTCGCCTCTAGCCGGAATGAAATTGCCCCTAGTGAACGGAAGGTTATGTTGGCAGCAGCCAAGGCATCAATCCGTACCGGGGCAGCTGTGACGACGCATTGCCAGCTGGGGACGATGGCACTTGAGCAATCCTCCTTATTGCAGCATGAAGGTATGAACCCTGATAAAATCATTTTAGGACATTTGGATCTGGAAAATGATCGGGAATACCACTGTAGAGTCTTGGAAACAGGTGTCAATATTGGCTTCGATACCATTGGAAAAATATCCTATCTATCGGACGAAGCCAGAGCAGATAATCTTATCCATCTGATAGAACGTGGTTTTGAGGATCATATTGTTTTATCTCAGGACATCTCGAGAAAATCCTACCTGTCTGTGAATCAAGCACGCTCTGGCTATATGCGTGTCATGAAAGACTTTGTGCCGTTGTTGAAAAAGAAAGGGGTACAACAAGAGACACTAGATAAGCTTCTTACCAAAAATCCAGGTAGAATCTTAGATATTATTTGAACAACGGAGGAAAGTATGAAAGTATATCCGCTTGAAAGTATGACGATAGAAGAAGCGATGGAAAAGCAATTTCAGATAGTGGAATGTATTACCAGAGAATTTGAAGGGCATGAGTTTCTTGCAGGCGGTGACTTAGGTGTCGTGCCCAGTTATAATAAGCCGGTTACGACAGCAAAAGTGGAACGAGTCATTGCCGATATATTTCATGCGGAAGCCGCATTATTAGTGAGAGGCGCCGGCAGTGCGGCGATCCGCTTTGGCCTGCACAGCATGCGCATCGGCGGCGAAACGATTTTAATCCACAATGCGCCGATATATCCGACGACGAAAGCGTCTTTAGCGATGCTTAGCGTTAAAACAGTGGTGGCGGATTACAATCAGCCGGAAGAAATAATAAGAATTCTTAAAGAACATCCGGAAATTAAGGCGGCGCTCGTTCAATATACAAGACAGCGGCCGGATGACAGCTACGAGCTTAAACAGGTCATCCAAAAGATAAAAGAAAACAGTGAGATTCCGATCCTGACTGATGATAACTATGCTGTCTTCAAGGTGAAGGAAATAGGCGTGGAATGCGGTGCGGATCTGACAAGCTTTTCTGCTTTTAAATTGCAAGGACCTGAAGGAATTGGCGTTATTGTCGGAAGGAAAAGATATATCGACCTTTTGGCGAAGGAAAGCTACTCCGGAGGCATGCAGACACAGGGGCATGAGGCTTTGGCAGTGCTGCGGGGATTTGTATTCGCCCCAGTTAGTCTGGCGATCCAAGCGCAGGTTAGTGAAGAATGTGTAAAAAGGTTGAAAAAAGGGGAAATATCAGGGGTTAAGATGGCATTTTTGGCCAATGCCCAATCGAAGGTGATATTGGTGGAATTTCATGATAAGATTGCTGAGGCTGTCCTCCTAGAATCCGAAAAGCTTGGAGCCGCACCTTATCCGGTTGGCTCGGAGTCCAAATATGAGGTTACACCGATGTTTTATCGGATATCGGGCACATTCAGAGACTATGATAGAGAACTGGAACACCGAATGATTCGAATCAATCCTATGAGGGCAGGAGCAGATACCGTGATTAACATTTTAAAACAGGCAATTAAGAGGGTAGGGTGAAAAAATGTTCTTAGCACAAACCATAAAAAGAAATCCGGCTTTAGTCGAAGCGGCATTTGACCTTCATCGGAGTGGAGCTATTTTGCCAGATACTTATTTGATTGATGTCGATACACTTATTTCAAATGCGCAGCGTATCCTGGCAGAGTCAAAGAAGTACGGGATCCGGTTGTATTTTATGTTGAAGCAGTTGGGAAGAAATCCCTATATCGCTGAAAAATTAATCAAGCTGGGTTACCACGGGGTTGTCTGCGTAGATTATCGGGATGCGCAGGTTATGATAGAAGCCGGAATACCGATTGGCAATGTTGGACATCTCGTGCAGGTTCCGGATAGCATGTTAGAAAAGATTGTGGCTGATCGACCGGAATTAATGACAGTTTATTCTTATGAGAAAATAAAACGAATTGATGTTATTTGTAAAAAACAGGGAGTGATACAGGACATTTTAATCAGAGTCTATGGATCAGAGGATGATATCTATTCCGGACAGACGGCAGGGTTTCTGCTTTCTAATCTACCCGATTTGATGGCTAAAATAGAACGAGAGTGCGATAATGTCTGTATAAAGGGGGTAACATCCTTTCCTTGTTTTGTGTATGATGAGGAGGTCGGTGATATCTGTCCGACCCAAAATCTGTTTACAGTACAGAAAGCATTAGAGATATTAGAAGCGATGGATATTAAAGTCCAAGTGGTTAATACACCGTCAGCAACCTGCACTTATACAATGAAACTGATTAAGCAATATGGTGGGAATAGTGGTGAACCAGGCCATGGACTCACCGGGACGACGCCGATGCATGCGGTTCATGAGATGGATGAGGTGCCGGCGGTTGTTTACATCAGTGAGATTTCCCATAATTTTATGGGGCAGGCCTATTGCTATGGCGGCGGCTATTACCGGCGCTCCCATGTCCAAAATGTTCTTGTCGGTCGTTCGCCGGAGGAATCAAAATGGCTCGGCGTCGTGCCGCCTGACGCTGATGCAATCGACTATCATCTGGGGATTTCAAAAGAGTGTAGGGTTGGCGATACTGCTGTTATGGCATTTCGGTATCAGATGTTTGTATGCCGCAGTGATGTTGCGCTGATAGAAGGGCTTAAAAGTAAAAAGCCAAGATTGGTTGGCATCTATGATTGCGCAGGAAGGATAAAAGGATGAAAAGGCGGTTTATTATCATTGTATTGGATGGGTTTGGAATTGGCGCAATGGATGACGTAAGGACTACACGGTCTGGAGACGAGCATGCAGATACATTGGGAAGCATACTGAAGGATTTTCCTGAGTTAGAGCTGCCAAACCTTAAACAGCTAGGACTTATGAATGCTTATGGGAAAGAAAGTCTGTGTATGAAGTTTAACCCTGAAGCCAATTTTGGGAAATCAGAATTACTGCATTTCGGTGCGGACACATTTATGGGTCATCAAGAAATCATGGGTACATATCCTAAAAAGCCGCATGAGCAGCCATTTCAAGAAAAGGTTGATGCGGTGGAGGAGCATTTAATAAAGCATCGGCATAAAGTGGAGATCATTGAACATTCAGGTCTTAAGTACCTGCTTTGCGACGATTTCGTGACGATTGCAGATAATATAGAAGCAGACCTGGGGCTGTGTTACAATGTAACAGCCCCGTTAGATTGCATTTCATTTGAAAAAGAAGTCCAGATTGCCAAGTTGGTCAGAGAAGTCGTTACTGTCAGCAGGGTTATTGTCTTTGGCGGCACTGGAAATACCATGCAGGATCTCTTTAATGCCGAGGAAATAAAGAATGGCCGTTATATTGGCATTGCGTCAGCCAAATCTCGATCCTATGAACAAGGCTATCAGTGCCTGCATCTTGGGTATGGGGTAGATAAAAATGCTCAGGTGCCGACGATTCTTATTAGCAGTGGTTATGACTGTGTTTTGATTGGAAAAGTGGCGGATATTGTTGCAAATGATGGCGGCATTAGCATTAGCTGTGTGCCTACGGCGAAATGTTTTAAGCATACGGTGGAGGCGCTTAGCAGTATGGAGGCCGGATTGATTTGCACGAATATACAGGAGACTGACTTAGCCGGTCATTCGCAGTCTACAGAAGAATATAAAAGGAAGCTTGAGATAGCTGATCAAGGGATTGGACAAGTGATGAACTGCTTGGAATTGGATGATATACTGATTATTCAGGCAGATCATGGAAATGATCCACATATTGGACACAGTAAGCATACCAGAGAATGTGTGCCATTGCTTCTCTATCAAAAAGGGGTAACGGGTCGGAGGTTGGGCGTGCGAAAGACGTTGTCTGATGTTGGGGCAACTGTATGTGATTATTTCAAAGTTCAGCCTCCGCAAAATGGAACATCGTTTTTATGTATGCTGTTGTAGTGGTATAAGTAGACCACTCATTGAGGGTTTTTCAAGTATTTAATTGTTTTACTTGAAAAAAACTCCTTTTTATTATATGATAAAAGAGCACTATTAATTATCAGGCAATTCTGCTAAAGTATTCCCGAATGGAATAATCAAACAACTAAATATAGGAGTTGGATTCTTGTAAAGCCACACCATTGATGTTATAATAAACCCAGAATGTTTCTCTTATATTGACGACAAAACAACACAAGGAGATAGTATGGGAGAGACAAACAATTTAATGCAGCAATTTCTTTCGGACAATGAGCGATTTGCG